>Ga0182024_10000697_pt1 | contig 87322 bp, 86 predicted proteins | sample P32metaG_FD_120480 | JGI IMG/M metagenome (GOLD analysis project Ga0182024, IMG submission 120480) | Permafrost microbial communities from Stordalen Mire, Sweden - P3-2 metaG (Illumina Assembly) | ecosystem: Environmental > Terrestrial > Soil > Wetlands > Permafrost | place: Sweden: Stordalen... | reverse complement strand
CGTGACCGTGTCGGTCGATACGCCCTCTTCGCGGGACACCACAGCCAGCGCAGCCGCCGATTGCGCGGACAGGCCCGTGAGCTGCGTAATCTTCTGAATGCTGAACGCCCACTCCTCGGTAGCTTCCGCAGCATCCTTCATGAAATCGACGACTTGCCGCGTAACCAGGAAATCGACGAGGGCGTCTTTCGCAGAAATGACGGTGTCGGTAAGCGACGATACCGAACTCGCCGCCGTATCCATCGACGCGCGGAAATCCGCGACATTCGCCGAAAGATTGACTATGAGGTCTGCAATGTTAGCGATGGCAGTCCCCTCCTAATTCCCGAGCCTTCGGAATTTTTCGACGAATTCCGAGCAAACGATGTTGAAGCCACCAACGTCTAGGACGTTCATTCGAGCCTTTGCCGCTGCGATGAACTCGCCAAACAGTTCGATCCCGGCTTGATGCAAGCTGCTCGGCAGCAATTCGGCGATCTCGTCGATTTGGGCACGCGTTTCCTCGATAGGGCGAAGGAACGTCTGCCTGATCGATTCCCCATCGAGGGGGGCAGCGATCGCCGCTTCAAGTCTTTCGACCGCGCTGTTCTTCTCCGCCATTTTATGCGTCCTCCAATTCGAGACGCCGGCGAAGGAGGTCGATTCCGCTCGTCGTCACTTCATCGGCCTTGAGCCGCTTCTGACCGTCCGCCCAAATTTCTTCGAGCGATCGAAGTTTCACGCGATCGCTAGGCGATCGAAAAGTCGAGAGCGTTGCACGTTCCATTTCTCTGTCCTCCGATTTTGATTCGATCGCGCGCACCGAGGTTCCTGCGAAAGCGGGATGCCGGGGAAAAGCGAGTAGCGATATTTCTAGCAAGTGAGCATTCCGAACATTGCGAATGATATTCCGCCAGTTAGTTTCTTCACACTTCCAATCCGAATAAACGAAGCCGACCGAAACCCCGGAAATCATCCCTCCTCGAACGAGGGTCAGGACCCGCTGGGCGAGGGCGCTCTCGTCGAGCGCCAGCTCAAATCTCAAGCCATCGCCGGTCGTGTATAACGAAAGGCTTCCGTCCGAAGTGCGAGCGATTTTCAAGTTCCAATCATGGTTCGCGAGCGCAAACACCTCAGTGTTGCAGGCAAGCGCGCCGTCAAAGGCGCTTTGCGAGAAACGCTCGTGAAGGCGTTCGGACGGAAAACGTGACGACTCGACTGGCCGAAGGGTCGGGATGTCGTAAGGCGCAGCGCAGCCTATGAGCCGGGTCGCCATTACGCCATGAGCCTCATCGGCGCAGTCTCCACGCAGTTACCGCACGCCCACCATCGCGTGACCGGCTTTTGAAAGCGAACCTGCGGGCTGGCGGTCATCGGATAATCTCCGGCTCGCCGGCCGTGACGTAGACTTCGAGCAAGTCAGGATCGTCGGCGACTACGAGGAGACGATCGCCGCGCGCCCCTGAGGTCCCCTGACCATCTAACGCGCGCGACAGCCTAAAGGCTCGCAGAATGACCTGATTGAGGGCCCATTCCAGGTCGTCGCCGCCCAGCTCTTCGGCTCTTTCGGTCTCGGCACGAATCAATCTCACCAACGCCGGGGGAAGCTCCGACTCGAAATCGCGAAGGCTCGAGCAGTCAGTCGATACCGCCATAGCCCCGTTATTGCCGCGACGATGAATTCGAATCATCGGGCGCCACCAATCGGCCGGGATGCGACTTCGCGAAGGGTCAGGCTTGATAGGAAATCGCCTCGCGCGCGCGATACCCCCGAAGGATGAACCTCTATGAGGTATATATATAAATAAGCCTTATATTTATTATGTTTATTCATAGGAGTTCATTTGAATATCTATGGGGGCGGATGAACCACTAAGAGAGGACCATAGGTGCTCATCATTGGTGCTCATACTTGAACCAGTAGAAAGTCCTTCTCTCCCAAGGGGTTTATTCATTGGCGTTCACTTATGAGAGTATGGGTAGGGAAGCGACGAATTGACCGTGCTTTCCATACCCTATCCGCTTGCTTTGCACGCCGAGATCCCAACGCGCGCGTTTCAGAGTCATCTCGCTGATACCCATTTCGCGAGCCTTGTTTTCAATTTCGACGACCGGACGAGGACCATCCGACAGCATCGATCGCCAGAGGTTCTTAGCCGCTTCGATCTTGCTGCCACTCGAGTCGCGCTGAGCCTCCTGCTCGCGCTTCTGGACTGATGACATGTCCTCGTCGATCGAACCCGCGATCCACTGCAGACAGATCTCGCCGCGCTCATTGGGGGCCATGCGGTAGGCAATGCCCGGCATCTTCGGCGCCAGGTTGCCTTTCGCCCAGACGAATAGATTCCGCGTGGGGTCCTCGGGATCCGTGGTGAAACCCCACACCGCCCGCGCCGCAGCTGGGAAGGCGATTGAGCCTGATACCCGGTCAAGGCCTGAGCCGGCCGATTTGTTGAAATGTGTGATCGCGAGGATTGTGATTTTGTGGCGCTGCGCCATGTCGGCCAATGGATCGAGGACCTCGCTTCTGACTTCCGCATTCTTGTAGGTATCGACGCGAGCCATATAAGCGCTCACCGGATCGATAACCACCAGTTTTGCGTCCGGGTGCTTCTTGAGCATCCGCTCCAAATGCGGCAAATCGTGTTGAAGGCTGAAGGAGCGCCGAATTAACTCGCCACTCTGATCGGCTTCCCGCATGCGTCCCATGATTCTGGTGTGACCAGGGACAGCGTTCTGCGCGACTAGCCTGGGCTTGATGGTGTCGTAAATGTCGTCTTCGGCGCTGAAGAGGATGCTCTTGGCAACAAGCCCATTCCTCGCGCCATCCGGCCAACTGCGCCCGTCGCTAAGATGCGCGATGATATCGAGCGACGCGAAGGACTTGCCCAATCCGGGCGCGCCTACAAAAAGCACCAATTTTCCGAGCGGAATTCGATTCGGCCATAGCCACTGCACTGCCTCGGGCTTGACCAAGGCATCGTCGAAGTCCTCGATTCCTATGCCCGGTAGCTCGACCGCACGCGCCTGCTCGACTAACGCCTGCCACTCCGATTCAAATGCACCCGCTTCGGCCAGAAGCTTGACGTGCAGGTCATTGGGATCCTTGACCTCGGCCTTCGCCATCTCGATGACAGCGACGCGGCCGGAGTATTCGAGTTCCGCAAGGCGTCCGACCAAACCCTTTTCGAATACCTCGCCACCGGTTTGATCATGTTCGCGAACGAGGAAAATTCGATGGAAGCCGGCAATATGCGCCCCCGCAAGCACTTTGCACATCGACGCGCCCGGTATCCCGATAGCGCAAAAATTGTGCAGCCACATCGTTAAGGAATCGGACTCGCCCTCGACGAGGAAAAGATCCTCAACCCCTCGTTTGCGCGCTTCACCTAGCTTCCATAGGCCATAGGCAGCGATCGGTTTGCCCTTGATACCGCCCCAAATCGGCGGCGGCGCACCGCTTAGAGAGAGCCTGACGCGAGTGCGCGGCGCGCGCTGACCGTTCATGAGGAAATAGGGAAACAATAGGGTCTTCCCTTCTTCGTGAACGCTGTGCCGCGTCAGATAATCCACGGTGAAACCTTTGCGCGCCGCGAAACTTTCGAGGGTTAGCGGCTTATCGTCTGATGGTCGTGAGCGATTGCCGTTCCCATTGTGTGAGCCGTCTGGAAATACGTCAGTCACCTTCATGCCGCGTGCAGCACAGATCGCTTCTGTTGGGCAGTTGACGAAGCAATGGAGCAGGGTGCGTCCATCGTCGCCTCGGCTCGCTGATAGTGAATTTTCTCGATCGGGATGGGTGGGACATCGCATCGTCGCTTGCCCATCACCATTGCGCGACACGTTTTCGAAGTGGCTCAAGACCTGCTCGTAGGTCATCGCAGCGGACCCCCGGCAGATTGCCTGGGACGTGCCCACATTGCGTGGTATGCAGGCGGGCCTACTTCCCATGAACCGAGGAATTCATCCCTCATCAGTTCAACAAGGTGCGCCTCGTAGAGCTTGATGGCATCCGCAAGCCACGCCGGCACGTCGTCGGCAAAGTCTACTCGCTGGCGATCAAGCGTAAGTCGGACGCGGTGCTGACGTTTCCAAATGATGGCAAGCAGGCTCTCAGGCGCCATGACGGTCGCGAGTTCATCAAAGGTGGGCTCGCAGATGGCGTTCCCCGCGGCAACGGCCGCATGGAGCATCTCGCTCAATTCGGCCTGCGATATGGGGCGACTCCTACGCATCGCGGCGCTCATCCTGAGTATCGTCTGGGCTTTCGGGCACGGGTGATTCAGCCAAAACCCGGTTCAAGTCCATCTTTTCGCCCAAAGCTTCGATGAGGCTTTGGAGGCCCGGATGAGTCGTCACCTGCCGAGATCGATTCGAGGTGTTCATCGGCCGACCCCCGTTTCGTCAGTCGCGATTTTGTTTGCCGCGAGCCAGCGCTCCAACTCCGAACTTTCGTACCTGACCAAGCGACCGAGCTTGAGGAACGGCAATTCCTTCCTCAGAACGCGCCAGTTTTGGAGAGTCTTGACGTGAATACCGGTGCGCTCAGATACCTGCGTCTCGCTGAGGAGCCGCATTTCGGATTTGCGGGCGGTCTGGAGAGTTTGCGTGGCGTCCATGGGAAGAACCTCCCATGGCAATGGGGCCGCGCGATTGGGCCAGCAGGGGGTAGCTCAGTTTGATGGGTAGGCTACCGGGGGGTAGCCTACCGCCGAACCCTCCAATGTCCCCTCACACTCTGATTTACCTTGACTTCACAACCGCGCTATGATCGGAGCGTGAGATTCCCATTCAACGAAAGGAAGGCAGCACAGGCCGCCGCGTTCATTTTGAGCCGGCATCGCGGAATTTTGCATTATATGCACTTGGTTAAGCTCCTCTATTACGCCGATCGTCAGGCAATTCTGGAGTCCGGGCGGCCGATCACTGGCGATCAGATGACGTCGATGGATAGAGGTCCGGTCTTGAGCGAAATCCTCAATTTTGTTCGAGGAGAAAAGAAACCAGGGTTTGACTGGCAAGAATATATTTCCAAGAGAAGATCCGACTTCACCGTTGGTCTGCTAAAGGCCAAACCTGAATCCGACAAACTTTCCCACTACGAGTTGGATATTCTAGCTGAGGTCGACAAGCAGCACGGTTTGAAAGACCGTTTCGACTTTAGCGCCGAATCGCATCGCCTTCCGGAATGGACCGATCCGGACGGTTCATCAATTGCTATAGAGATCGCCGATATCCTTCGACATGAACAGAATTCCGATAAAGATGTAAAGGACGTAGAGGAAGTTTCGCGTGTCGAATGGTTTTTTCGGGCGCTCGATGATGACGCTAAGTGATCCTGAATCCCGGCGCCACTTTTAAAATCGATAGTGCCGACGTGCCGGATTGGCTGTGGATCGTAATTTGTCGAGACGATGCTGCCGATTCCGAACTGGTCGCCGGCATAGTCCCAAGCCCTCATAAAAGTTTCGATCCTGCCTGTGAAATCGGGGCTTCAGAGCACGAGGCGCTATTGCGTCATTCATTCGTAAACTATGCTCAGGCCAAAGTTTTGACGCCTTCGCGACGCGCCGCGGTCGCGGATTTTTTTCTCGATTATGGGAATATCTCAGAAGCGATGCTACTCCGCGTTCAGCAAGGTTGCATCGATTCGGACCACGCATACGGAGAGCACAAGGCAATGGTGCGGCGCCTCGTGCCAGAAATCCGATGAATGAACCCTTCTCCGCCTACATTGCGCCTACACGGAAGGGCGTGCAGATACACCCTCAGTTCACAAACAAGCTGATTTTATTGGTGGAGCTGACGCGGATCGAACGCGCGACCTCCTGAATGCCATTCAGGCGCTCTCCCAGCTGAGCTACAGCCCCACCGCTCGGCGAGACCCACCAGCTAAGCGAAACGGACGGGTGGAGTCAATCGCGGTTCCCAAGCGCGGAATTCGTGAATCATCATCGCATTGCCTGTACGTGCAATCTGTCGCGAAATCGGGCTAGTTTGGGCGGAACGCATGCTCGCGTCTCATTTCACGAGCCATTAATCGGAGAGATCGAATGATTCCCTTTGCCGGTAATCCCCTTAATCGCGCGAGCGAAAAGCGCACTGATTCAAACTGGATCGAGTCCAAACGGCGCGATCCGTCTTCGCTTGTTCTCCCAATGCGGCGCCTGGAGCCGTTTCTGCTTGAGCCGAAAAAGTCCGGCACTCCGCTCGAGCTCGGCCTGTTGCGGCCGGAAATCGTTGATTCGCTCGCGCATGCCGGAGCACCGTGCATCTTCCTGGGTCTCGATGGCGACCGGGCGGTATTCGCGCTTGACGTGTCGGAGGCTGGCGACCCTGCGAACGCGGGACCGCTGGTCGGACTCGGCTATTTTAGTGACGCGCGCACGGCGGCGCAGATGGTTTCGATCAAAGACTCCGCAATCATCGCGCAGGCGAAGGCCATGATCGACTGGCATCAGCGGCACGGCTTCTGCCCGCGCTGCGGTGCGCCTACAAAGATGGTGGACGCGGGTTATAGGCGGCTGTGTGACCAATGCAAGGCCGAGCATTTTCCGCGTGTCGATCCGGTGGTCATCATGCTCGCGACGCATGGTGAGGCCTGCCTGGTGGGACGCGGCAAGCAGTTTCCGCGCGGGATGTTCTCGGCGCTGGCGGGCTTTGTCGAGCCGGGCGAAACGATCGAGGAAGCGGTCCGGCGCGAATTGATGGAGGAAGCTACCCTCAAAGTGGGCGAGGTTACTTATTTCGCGACGCAACCCTGGCCGTTTCCCTCGTCGCTAATGATCGGATGTTTCGCAAAGGCCGAGAGCCGTGACGCTAAGGCAGACGAGAACGAGCTCGCCGAAGTGCGCTGGATAGAGCGCAGTATCGCGCGCGAGTTGATCGAGGGAAAGCAGGTGCGTGATCTGCGGGTTCCCCCGCCGATCGCGATCGCTCATCATCTAATCAAGACGTGGGCTCTGGGTGAGAATTGACTATCTGCTTCATGAGACGATGCCAGAATTAACTACTACTCACAAGCAAGGGCTAGCGGGGGTGGCGAAGACCCGCCGCCTGCAAGTCATTTGTCGGCCCGCTTGCTCAGTTCGTAAATAGGCATCGCAGGCCAATACTCAATTAGTGCCGCGCTGGCCCATTCGACAAGCAGAGCACACGCTTGGCCCGCAGGCCCACCAATGGTCGCTCCCGGCAGGCGCCCAGAAGCCTATGAGAGAGCGGGCGCTTAAGGCTTCGCGCTCTGACGCAGTTCGATCACGTTGCCGTCAGGATCCCGGATCCAGAGCTGGCGGCCAACCATCTTCTGCGCTTCCGGAGTCATCCGCGCGACCATCGCCGCGCCGTCGAGGTAAGGCAGCCCGAGTTCCTCGACCCGGGCCTTGGTCGCGTCGAAGTCCTCGACTTCGATCGCCATGTGCGGGCCGGTCGGGTCGATTCCCTCGGCACGCGGTTCGCCGCCGATGATGTGCAGGGCGTTGTCGCCGATACCGTACCATTCGCCCGGAATATTGATCTTTGGCCGCGGAATCTTGCGCAGCCCGACCACGTTCTCATAGAACGCCTTGGCCTTGTCGACATCGGTGACCCTGACCGCGACGTGATTCAAAGTAGTAGTTTTGATCATCTCAAATTCTCCGCCGAACTTTCCGCTTTTACACTTGTTATGCGTCCTGGTAAATGAACGCTCTGAGCACGCCGTCCCTTACACTCTCTCTAATCCATCGTAGATACTGCCGGCAACCGCCCGTCCATCCTACACCTATCGCAGAGTCTAATTCTTTTGCGTATCTCGCAGACTCGTTAGCTCGGTTAACGGGCTCATCTGGTGGTTAATGCACTTCCGCGACGCCCGCGACGTTGAGGGCGACGCCGTGACGTTCCCGACCTTCGCCAGATATTTGGCTGCAAGGCTGCCCATACAGCTTTGCGGGCTGGCATTATAGTTTTGCAAGTGCTCTGATTTAAAGAGAAATAATCTGACCACGGGAGCCCTCGATGAGCGCTAAAGTCCAGTTCGGAATCTTCTCACCGCAAGCCGGCATGTCCTTCAAAGCGCTGGCCGACCGCGCCACGCAGGCCGAGAAACTCGGCTATCATTCGCTTTGGTTCGTCGATCATTTCTGGAATCGCGGCATCCCCGACGCTGATTGTCTGGAATCGACGGCGTTGATGAGCGCGATCGCCGCGCGCACCGAAAAGCTGCGCATCGGCACACTGGTGCTGTGCAACTCCTTTCGCAACCCGGCGCTGCTCGCCAAGTCATTGACGACGATCGATAACGTCAGCAACGGCCGCGTCGAAATCGGACTCGGCGCCGGCTGGATGGACGAGGAATATCGCGGCTACGGGTACGACTTTCCCACCATGGGCACGCGCCTGCGCCAGCTCGAAGAGGGTCTGCAGGTGATGAAGCTGCTGTTCAGCGAAAAGCGCGCCACCTTCAAGGGCCGCTACTACGCGCTCGACGACGCCTACAATAATCCCAAGCCGGTGCAGACGCCCCATCCACCGATCACGATTGGCGGCAGCGGCGAAAAAGTGATGCTCAAAATCGTCGCTAAATACGCCGACCGCTGGAACTGTCCGGCCGGGTACCGGAGCTTCGAGGGCAAGCTCAACGTGTTGAAGGAACATTGCAAGACGGTTGGGCGGGACATCAATTCGATCAACATCTCGGAGCAGTTGTTGGTGTGTATCGGCGCCACCGAGGCCGAGGTCGAAGATAAGTGGAAGGTGGCCTCGCGCCTGAAGCCCTTTTCGCTTACCGGAATTAAAGGTACCCCGCCGCAAATCGTTGAGCAATTGCACGATCGCGTAAGCAAGGGCATCACCTTCTTCACCGTGATGTTTGGTGATTTCGGGCCGCCGCAGACGATCGATCTGTTCGCGCGCGAGGTAATGCCGGCGTTCGCCTGAGCATCCAGTGAGGATTGGTTGTGCCTCGTCGATACATTACGCTGCTACTTCGCAGAATGACGGTCAATACGATATCGCCGCGAGGCCTAGCGGAGCGAATACTCCTCGCTCTCGGCCTTGCAACCCTTCTAGTCGCGGCTGGATGTGCCTCGCCGAACGCGCGCTTCTATACCGAATTGACGCAGCCGGGCAGCCTCACCAATGGCTCGCCGGTGGTCAACCTCGGAACGTCAATTGGATCGGTCGCGAGCGTCAGTCAGCTCGCAGACGGTAATGCGGGCGTCGCTTTCGACGTCGATCGCGCCGACGCCGATGCAATCCGGCGCGCCTCAATCATGATCCTGCGCGACGATCCGGGCGGCGCTACCCTCGATGTCATGAACGCGGATCCGCTGAGCCCACCCGCATCGCCCGGCACGCAAATCGACGGCGCACCGAATCAGGACGCCGCCAATGCGCTGGTCGCCACCAAGAATCTGGCCGCGAGCGCACCCGCGATGGCGATGATGATGAGTAGCACCGGCAACAACGCCGCCCTGATGAACACCTCGCCGGCGTGGCTCCTCATGCAACAGCAGATCCTCACGCTGCAGACCCAGTATCTGATGGCGGGAGTGGCCGGCTTGGGAGTTGCCGCGCAACAATTACAACAGGTTAATCAGAACGCCTCTGCGCTCGAGCGCCAACTGGTCGCGGCCGGTAATTCCACCCAAGCGGAGCAGTTGCGTCGCCAGGTTGAAGCGCTGACGCATACGCTGACGACCCCGCCACCCAGTTTGATGCCGCCCGGTGGCGCGACCTCATCTTATGGCATGGCGCCCCCCTCCGGCACGCCGCCCGTATACGGCTCGGGTGGCTCGACCGCACCAGGCACCTCGGGGACTGGCACGCTGATGATTCCTCCCGCTCGATGACGCTGCACGCGCGTCGTTCGCACAACACCCAGCATGCCTGCCGCCATCCCGCTAACAACCCCACCGCAAATTTGTGTATAAAGTCGGAAGTTCGATCGCCAACTCAGCTACGGAGGAAAACTTCGATGCCGCTCTATCTCGACGAAATCTCTTTTAACATCACGTCCAAGGACGATACCAAAAAAATCTACGACCTGCTCAATGGCGCACTCACGCGCGGCTTCCCTCCCGGCGTGACGCTCAAGGCCGGACCGTGGTTCTCCAATGAGGAGCCAAAAGTCGTCCTCGTACTCGATATCCAGGATCACGCGCTGACGTTTTCAGCCTTCACCGGCGCAGTCGCGCAAGGCGTCGTCACCCATCGCCGGCTCTCCCCGATCGTCGAGTGGAGCGCCTTCGAGAAATTCGTCAAAGATGCCTGACGTGTGGGTTTAAAGCGATGAACGGTGCGGAAATTCTGCTTCGGACCGCGCTCGCCGCGGGCGTCGACGTATGTTTTGCCAATCCCGGCACCACCGAGATGCCATTGGTCGCTGCGCTCGATGCGGTTGATGGAATGCGCGCGGTGCTCGGTCTGTTCGAAGGCGTTTGTAGCGGCGCCGCCGACGGTTATGCGCGCATGGCCGATCGGCCCGCGCTGACGCTCACTCATCTCGGACCGGGCTTCGCCAACAGCATCGCCAATTTGCACAACGCGCGGCGCGCGCGATCACCCGTGGTCAATATAATCGGCGACCAGGCCACCTGGCACCTCGCGGCCGACGCCCCGCTCACTTCCGATATCGTCTCGCTTGCGCGGCCGGTTTCCGCTTGGGTGCGGAAGACCGCCTCACCTGACGCGATCGCTGGCGACACCGCCGACGCGATTATCGCCGCTGGCCACGCGCCGGGCCACGTCGCAACCTTAATCGTGCCCTCAGATTGTCAATGGACTCAGGCTGAGGGCCATCCGGCACTGGTCCAGGTCGCACCTCTTCCCACCGTGACCGACGACGCGATTCGCAGGTCCGCCGAGTTGCTTCGCAAGCATGGCGCGAAGTGCGCGCTGTTCATGGGCGCCAACGCATTGCGCACTCGCGGCCTTATCGCCGCCGGCCGCATCGCCGCTAAATGCGGATGCCGCCTGATGTGCGAAACCTTCCCCGCGCGAGTCGAGCGCGGCGGCGCGATGCCGTCAATCGAGAAGTTGCCTTACTTTCCCGAGCAGGCCCTCGAGTCGCTCGGAAAATCCGACGCGGTGGTGCTCGCGGGTGCACCCGTGCCGGTCGCCTTCTTTGGCTATCCGAATGTTCCGAGCGTGATGATTCCCGAGGGCCGCCCATACGAGACCTTAGCCGCACCCTACGACGATGTCGCCGCCGCACTCGAAGCGCTCGCCGATGCGCTGGGTGGACCAACCGGCGCCGCCGCGACATCCGAGGTCAAGCGCCCGCCGCTGCCCACCGGCGAACTCAATGCCGCGACGATTGGCGCTGCGATCGCTGCAACCATGCCCGAACACGCGATCGTGATGGACGAGGCTGCTACCACCGGCCTGCCCTTCTTCGGCGCATCAGCGGGCGCGCCGTCACATACCTACCTCGCCCTTACCGGCGGCGCGATTGGCCAAGGGTTGCCGTGCGCGACCGGCGCTGCGGTCGCTTGTCCCAATCGCAAGGTGATCGCCTTTCAGGCCGACGGCAGCGGCATGTACACGTTGCAGGCGCTATGGACACAGGCGCGCGAACGGCTCGACGTCGTTACGCTCATCTGCAACAACCGCCGCTATCGGATTCTGCAGGTGGAGCTCGCGCGCGCGGGCATCACCGAACCCGGACGTCAGGCCCGATCGCTCACCAGCCTTGGAAATCCAGAAATCAACTGGTCGCAAATGGCGACTGGAATGGGAGTGCCTGCGGTGCGTGTCGAGCGCGCCGAAGACTTGGTGATTCAATTACAGCGTGCCCTGGCCGAGCCGGGACCAAACCTGATCGAAATGCTAATCTGACGTGCTTCCGGCTATTGGTTAGCCAAGGGCGTTCGCATCCAACCGGGTGCGCTAAGCTCGCTCCGTAGCCGGCGGGACGCCTAGCCCCGATCTAGTCTCGTCGAACCGGAAGCTACATACGGATCGATTCGCCCTCTTAAGCCGAGGGGAAGTCTGAAACCTCGTGAGGTTTCAGTGCCCTGAAAAAGCTATAAGTTTTGCGCTCTCTACCACAATGCGGGCGCGCGACTTCCGCGCGCCCGCATTGCCCTTAGGCGTGGCTCAACGAAAGAACGCTGCCGTCGCCATCGGCCGAAATGTAGATCTTGCCGTCGCCGCCCACCGTCACTCCCGCGAACGGGCGTAGCGGTCCCGGCAGCAGGCCCGGAATTCCCATCAATAATTTGGGCACTACGCCGGGAGCCGCGCCGACCGGCAGATTCGACGCGACCGTCTCGTGCTGCCCGGTCTTGATCGAGTACGCGATGAGTTCGTGCGCGCCTGCGTCAACGACGTAGAGATGGTCGCCGCCGATCGCCAAACCTTGCGGCTCCTTCAGGCCTTCGATGACTGTCTTCGGGGCGCCGCCGTTCACCTGCACCACTCGACCCTTATCGCTTTCTGAGACGAAACACGTGCCGTCGGAGGAGATCGCGATCCCGGTTGGACGCGCCAATCCGCGCGCCTTCTCCTTCAGAGTGCCGCCCGCGATTTCCAGGACCCGGCCCTCGCCGCCATCGGCTACGAAGACCGTGCCGTCCGCGCCGATCGCAACGTCGTAGAGTTCGTGCAGGTCGGTCGCGAGCACTTCCATCTCGTGCTTCACCGGATGATACGAAGTGACGTTGCCGCCGGAGGTCGTGACAATCAGCGTCCCCTTGGCGCCCTTGCAGAGGCCGCGCACGAAGCCGGGAAAATGGCCGTCGAAGAGCAGGCCAACCCGGTGATGCGATCCGTCGGGCGCGACCGCCGCCATGCTGATACCGTCGGCTGCATAGATCGTCCCATCGTCCGCGATCGCGATTCCCATTGGGCCGCAAAATCCGGGGGCGACCAGGCGCCGTTCGCTGCCGTCGGACATGATCTCCGCGACCCCGCCATCGACGAAATGCGAGACGAACAGACGGTCGTTATCGGTCAGCGCGAAGTTGTCGATACCAGGACGCATCTTCGCGACTACCCGTCGCTCGCCGCTCTGTAGATCGAAGCGCAAAATCTCGCCGCTGCCGCCTTGGGTCGAGAGCAGAAAACCCTTGCTGTCGTGCTTGACTGCGGTCGGCACCGCCATGTTGGTGGCGAATACTTCGGGCTTGCCGCCTTCCATCGCCACGCGCCAGATTTCGTTGGCGCCGATCGCCGGAAAATAAATCTTGTTGTCGGGACCGACCGAGAGCGCGTTGGGCAGCGGCAGATTTTCCGCGATCTTCCGCGGCGCACGCCCGTCGGGAAACAGTTCGAAGAGCCGTCCGTCGTGGCGGCATTCGTCCATGAACAGGCGATCGTGCCATTGCGTGATGCCGTTAGCGGCCGGAACGTTGTCCGCAATAATGCGCAAGTCGCCGTTGGGCGAACGCGCACACACCCGCTCGCTCATCACTTCGGTGATGTACAGGACGCCGTGCGAGTCGAACGCGAGATCGTCGGGCGCGACGATTGGTCCGCCGACCGGACTGATCGTCGCGATCGCACCGGTGGTAACGTCAATCGCGCTGACCTGGCTGCCAAACGCTTGCACGACGTACAGCCGTCCGTCGGGGCCGATCCGCATCCCGTTGGCGCCGAACAGCGCACTTGGCGGCGTGACCCGGCTGGCGGTCCAGCCCTTGGCGGTGCTCACGACCGATCCTGCGGTGAAGCGATTCGGATGACTTTCCATGTGCTGAACCTCCAAGGTCTCCGCCAATATCTCTGCGTTATCGGCCAATTCTCCGCGCGCGTCAGCGCCGAACCGGCAATTGGTGTTACAGCTTGCGCCACGGATATGCTAAACGGCAAGGGAAATCGCGTCGGCGGAAATCGATTAATGCGCCGTGGCGATTGCCCGACAATTCGCGTTGGCGTATCGCGGGGCCGTCGAGGTCCTCGCGTCAAGCGCCGGACGTTTGATGTACGGCACGCAATCAGGAGGATCTAAAGTGGCATCAGTGGATTTTGGCGTCGCGTTACCTTCGTCCAAGGGCATTCCGGAGTTCGCCCAGCGCGCGGAGAAAATGGGCTACGATTATCTCTGCGCCGGCGAGCACATGATGTTTCACGGGCCAGTCACGAATTCGCTGATCGCGCTTGCGGTCGCCGCCGGTGCTACCACTAAAATCAAACTGATGAGTTCCATCGTGCTGCTGCCGCTCTATCAGCCGATGGTCCTGGCCAAGCTGACTTCGGTGCTCGATGTGGCGTCCGAAGGCCGCTACCACATGGGTATCGGGATCGGCGGCGAGTTCCCCAAGGAGTTCGAGGCCTGCGGCATCCCCGTCAAGCAGCGTGCATCGCGCAGCAACGAAGCGCTCGAAGTGATCAAGAAATTGTGGACCGAAAAGGACGTCACCTTCGAGGGGCGTTATACCAAGTTCTCAGGCGTTACGATTGGTCCGCGGCCGGTCCAGAAACCGCATCCGCCCATTTGGGTCGCCGGTCGCAAGGAGCCTGCGATGCGGCGCGCGGCGACTTACGCCGACGGCTGGATACCCTACATGTACACGCCCGAGATGCTGCACGAGAGCCTCGAGAAGATTAATCGGTTCGGCAAGGAAGCCGGCCGCGATATGAGCGGTTTCCGGCCCGGCCTGTTCATCTTCGCGTCGGTCTATCCGGATCGCGACATGGCGCGCGATCAGGCGGCCAAAGCCCTCGGCGGTACCTACTCGCAGGATTTTTCGAAAATCGCCGGACGCTACACCCTCTATGGCAATCCCGACGATTGCCGCAAACGGCTCAAGGAATACGTCGACGCTGGCGCGCGCACGGTGCTGATTAGTTGGGCCTGCCGTCATGAGGATATCGATCAGAACATGAAGCTGGTCGCCGAAGAGATTGCGCCGGCGTTCCGGTAGGGGACCGTTTACATCGGTAACGCCGCAGCGTCCGTGCGCATGCAATCGTCCGTCCATGACGCTCGTCGTGCCGCGATCGTTTAAATCCCGCGCCCGCGGCGCCCCGATGGCGATACGGGCGATCGCGATGATTGCTGTCGCTAGCGCGATCTTTGCATTCGCGAATACGGCGACCGCCGCACCCGCGATCACTCCGGCCCTCGCGGCGCTCCCGGCCCCGGCTTCGGTCCCGGCGGCAACGGCATCAGCCCCGAGCGATCTGCAAGCGCTCGCGAGCGCGGCCCTCGAGCGGATGGCGCGGACACATTTCGGCGAACTGGGCGACGCCGAATTACAGTTCGTGCGCCACGCGCCCTATCGCGATCTAGTTTGGAGCAGCCCGAGCTCCGATCCCGACAGTCTCGTTAACGATCCCTCCAAGGGCGCGTCGTGGGGCAAGGAGCGCACGATTCGCGCCGACATCGTGCGCTGGATTCTCACCGATCCCGTGGCTTCGCACTACGTACATCCGAGCGGTATCGGCATCGCGGGCGCGCGCATTACCGGCACGCTCGATCTGTCGTATGCGACCGTGACGCTGCCGATTACGCTGCTCGATTCCGTCATCCCGGATGGACTCGACCTGTCGTTCGCCCGCATCGCCAGTATCGATTTGCGGCGTAGCTGGACCGGTGAGATCAATGCTCGGCAGGCGCACGTCCACGGCGACGTTTTGCTGCAGCTCGGCCATTACGACAACGTCAATTTCTATCGCGCCGAGATCGACGGCACCCTCGATTGCAGCAGCGGCCGCTTCGTTGGCGACGATCCGATCTCGATGGTCGAGGCAACGGTGAGGGGCGACGCGCTTTTCCATGAGGGCTTCCAGACCGGTGGCCTCGTCGACTTTCGCCTGGCCAAGGTCGGGAATTCGCTGAGCTTCAATCACTCCCGCTTCACTGGCAAGGAGGTCAGTGGGCTCAACGCCGAGCGGACGACCATCGGTGGCGGACTCTAGTGGGTCGATATCACGCTCACTCCACATACGATGCTCGACCTCGGCGCGGCCCATGCGACTTCGCTCTGGGATGACGCAGCGAGCTGGCCAGCCGCCGGTAATCTCGACCTTACCGGCTTCGTCTATGGCGATATCAGCGGCGGTCCCACCGATGCGGACTCGCGCCTTCAATGGATTCATCGACAGGCGCGTTCCGATTGGGCGCAGCCCCAACCCTATCGTCAACTCGCTCTGATATTACGCGAGAACGGAGCCGAGGAGAGCGCTACCCAAGTCGAGATCGCTCGCGAAAACGCGATCACCGAATACGGCGGTATCCCGATGTCGGAGCGCATCTGGCGCACGGCCCTCCGCATCACGATCGGTTACGGCTACCGTCCGCTGCGCGCGCTCTGGTGGATCCTGATGTTCGTGATCCTCGGAACGGTGCTCTTCCGATGGGGCTATCGCGCGCGACTCATCACCCCTACTGAGGAGAGCGCTTACGAAACATTTTGTGCCACCGGTGAGCCGCCGTCGCACTATCCGCCCTTCAGCAGCTTTGTCTACTCGCTGGAGAATTTCCTGCCCGTGGTCGACCTGCATCAGGGGACCTATTGGCGTCCGAATCCCCGCCATCGCCGCGCCGTCGAGAAACCTGGCGATAAACTCGCAGCCCGTGGTGATAAGCCCACAGCTCGTAGTGAATCCATTCGTGAGACCCTGCCCGCGCGGATGATTCGTTGGTACCTATGGCTCCATATCCTCGCCGGATGGACCGTCACGCCCCTGCTTTTCGCGGGCCTCGCGGGCCTCCTGCGCAATGGGTAGCCACAACCTCGCTTGCATGACCCGGCCCTCGCAAGGGCAGTTGCGTGGCAGATAATCCCCAATCGGCTCGCTCACGCGATACCGTTACGCGGGCGGGATACTTGACCGGTACTGTCCTGGAGCAGCACTGCTTGGCGAATCGCTTCTGGCTGGGGTAATCTCCGAGGGCAAATCCGGTATGCGAACGCTGGCTCAGCTTCTCGAGTACCCGCGCGCACGCCGAATCACACAGAAAAAAGGAGAAAATCAATGGCAAGCCCGCAGCTACAAATGGCTAAAGACGCCTACAAGGCGATTATGGACTCGGGCGCGAAGACCCCACAGGAATTGCGCGTGGTGTTCGAAAATGTCGCGTCCTCCTCGCCGATTCCCCCCGATATCAAGAGCGAGAAGGTCAACGCCGGCGGCGTCCCATGCGAATGGATTAGCGCACCCAACGCCTCTGCCGATCGTGCAGTGCTCTATGTGCACGGCGGCGGTTATGTGATCGGTTCGGTGAATACGCATCGTGATTTGATGGGCCGGATCTCGCGCGCTTCGGGAGCACGCGTCCTCGGCGTGAATTATCGCCTCGCGCCCGAACATCCGTTCCCGGCCGCGGTTGACGATTCGGTCGCCGCCTATCGATGGCTGCTTGCGCAGGGCATCAAGTCCAACCATATCTCGGTGGCAGGCGATTCCGCCGGGGGTGGCCTGACGGTCGCGACTCTCGTCGCGATTCGTGACGCTAAGCTGCCGGTGCCGGGCGCCGGTGTCTGCCTCTCGCCCTGGATCGATATGGAAGGTATCGGCGAGTCGATGAAGACCCGCGCGGCGGCCGACCCGGTGGTCCAGCGCGAAGGTTTGCTCGGGATGGCCGCGGCTTATCTCGGCGGACAAAACCCCCGCACGCCCCTCGCCGCGCCGCTCTATGCTGATTTGAAGGGTTTGCCGCCGCTACTGATTCAGGTCGGCGATGCCGAAACCCTGCTGGACGATTCAACCCGCCTGGCCGATCGCGCCAAGGCCGCAGGCGTCAGCGCCAAGCTCGAAGTGTGGCCCGAGATGATCCACGTATGGCAACTGTTTGCGTCCTTCCTGCCCGAGGGCCAACAAGCGGTCGACGGGATCGGCAGCTTTCTCAAGGAGCAGACGTCCTGACAGCAACTGGTACGCATTCCATGCTGGCTGGCGGGGGATAGGCGTATGGCAGGCACACGTCCTGAACCGCGCTCGACAGCTGCCGGTGCATCTTTCACTGCCACCCACGCCTGACAATTTCCGGGAGATGTCAACTGGTACCGCTGGCCTGAACCTCACTTGATAGCCCCGAAACCGGCGGCCGCATCGGCGCCAATCAAATTGCCGATGCGGCCGTCCCTCATCGTGGACGGTTGGCATTGTCGATAATTGGCGGGGATTGAATTTCTGCGGGGACAAATTGGCGTTGTAGATTTGACGAAGTTTGAACTCTACAGGTGCTCCGTCGCCGGATCTGATCACGCTCGACATTTCTACAGGGATAGTTGGCGAGGCCGTGAATTTCTGAAACCCCTCTACTTATCCTAGGAGAGGGCAAGCGAGCCTCGCGAGCGCGGGTGAGGTCTCTCCGACTCCCTCAGCAATTTGCGCCTACAACTTCAGCCGAATCGAGTCCATCATCTGATGCAAGTAGCTGCCTTCCTTGACTTCCGACTGCGTCACCAGCGCCACCGACGAAATCGGCTTGCCCGCGATCGTGACGCTCAACGTGCCCACCGGAGTCCCTTTTGCGCTCGGCGCGACCAGCCACATCTTCGGTAGCGTCGCCGCCAGCTTCACCCTGTTTTCGTCCCCGCGGACAACCGTGAAGTAAGCCGTACCGCCAGCCGGCGCGATTCCCACCTCGTCCACGTTTCCCCGGTAAACCCGCAGTTGAGCCGGCGCCGCCTTATGCCAATCCGGACTCACCGTGGTGTAAGTGCGAAAGGCCCAATCGAGCAGCTTGTCGGTCTCGACCCGCCGCTTCTCCATGCTGGGCGTGCCCATCACTGCCGAAATCAGTTTGAGCTCGCCCGACCCCGCCGAGGCCACCAGGTGAAACCCCGCCTCCTCGACATGGCCGGTCTTAATTCCATTCACCCGCGAATCGTAAAACAGCAGCGTGTTGAAGTTGCGCTGGCGAATCTTGTCGAACGTGAATTCCTTGGCCGACGTATAGTCGAGCGCTTCCGGATAATTCTGCACCAGCGCCCGGCCGAGCTTCACCATATCGTTGGCCGTGCTGTATTCGTCGTCGGTCGGCAATCCGTCGGGATTGGTGAAATGAGTTTCGCTCAGGCCGAGCTCCTGCGCCTTTTTGTTCATCTGTTGAGCAAAGGCGTCAGTACCGCCTGCCAGGTACTCCGACAGCGCGACCGCGGCATCGTTGCCCGACGACACCATTAGCCCGTAGAGCAGGTCCTTGACCTCGACCCGCTGGCCGACTTGCAGGAACATCCGCGAGACCGAATCGTTGAGCGAGAGCCGCCACGCCGCTTCGCTGATCGGAATCTGCGTGTCGAGCGCGATCCGCTTTTGCCGCAGCGCCTCGAGCGTCAGGTAAAACGTCATCATCTTGGCGAGGCTGGCAGGCTGCATCCGCTGATGCTGATTGTAGGCGTAGAGCAGCTCACCGCTTTGCGCGTCGATCATCATCGCGGCATGCGCGTCGAGTCCGAACGGAGCAGGGCGGCCGCCGAAGACCTGGATCCCGCTCAAGTCCATCGCAGGCGCCTCTCCACGCGCTGCATGATTCCTTAAGTGGCCATTCCCCCCGTGACTCGCCGCCATCGCGAAACCGGCCCCCATCATCGTGCAAATCAGCGCGAGGCCGACGCTTGCAAGCGCGACGACTCGCCTCGTCGCTAACCTCTCGGCAGATTTCGATTTAAAGGAAGACTTCATCGCCGGCCACTCCCCACCGCAGCATTTCCCAGCATTACGAGAGTACGGCGGGTCTGCGGCGTGGGCAAGCATGCCGCGGTAGTGGGCGGTTCTGGCTCGTCCGATTTGGGGATAGCGCGCTTACTCGTTCACCGAGGGTCCCGTCGATAGTCGTCGCAAGACCGATTTGCCTATTGGCCCAACGGAAAGTGCGATCCCAAGGCCAGCCCAGACCGTTGCGCTGCTGGTCACTCACCATGACGTTTTTGCTGGGCGCAGCCCGCATCTTTAGCCCAAAGGGAAGTTCAGTCCTAAAAGTCAGGTCAAGACTGTTGGGCCGCTTGAAACCTCGTGAGGTTTCAGTGTGTCTGAAAAAACTCGAGGTTTTGCGTTCTTGATTCACCCTTCTTTTTCTTTCTTGATGGAGGCTGGGGTTAGGGTTCTTGGATCGGCAGTCGGCGCTTTTGAATCTAAACCGTCCACTACCCATGCCGCCGGCACTGTTTCTTTTCCGGCTCAATCCAAATAAAAATTCGGGAACTATTATGGACCTCTCGATAATTCTCCCGGTCGTCAACGAGCGAAACAATCTGATTATATTGATCCCGCGGATGCGCGCGTTGATGGCGCGGGAGCGCCTCGACTTCGAAATCGTCGTGGTCGACGGCGGCTCCAGCGACGGCACTCGCGAGGCCGCGATCGAACTCGGCGCTCGCCTCGTTCCCGAGCGCCGCCGCGGCTATGCCGGCGCGCTCGAAACCGGCTTCGCCGAGGCTCGCGGCGACTACGTCCTCACCCTCGACGCCGACATGTCGCACGAGCCCGCCTTCGTCTCCAAAATGTGGCGGGCGCGCAACCAGGCCGACATTATCGTCGCCTCCCGCTACGTTCGCGGCGGTGTCGCTTACTCCGATCTGGTGCGCGATTGGTTGAGCCGCATGCTCAACTTCAGCATGCGCCGCATGCTCTCTATGCCGGTGCGGGACATGTCGAGCGGCTACCGTCTCTACCGACGCGAGGCCCTCGCTAATTTGCATCTCGAGGGACGCAATTTCGAAGTCCTCGAAGAGGTCCTGGTCAAGGCCTACGCGCAGGGCTTCAGTATTCACGAAGTTCCCTTCACCTATTTCCCGCGCGAGGCCGGTCGCTCGCATGCCCGCGTGCTCCGCTTCGGAGTCGATCTGGCGCGCGCCGCCCTGAAGCTATGGACCCTGCGCAATTCCATTGCCTCCGCCGATTACGACGACCGCGCCTTCTACAGCATCATCCCGGTTCAGCGTTACTGGCAGCGCGCGCGTCATCGCATCACCACCTCATGGGCGCGCGGCGCGGATCGCATTCTCGATATCGGCTGCGGCTCCAGCGTCATCATCCAGAGCCTCAATAATGCCGTCGGGATGGACGTCAACATGGGCAAGCTGCGCTTCCTGCGCCGCTACGGCATCCCGTTGCTGCGCGGGTCGGCGTTTGCGCTGCCGTTCAAGGATAGTTCATTCGACTGCGTAATCAGTTCGCAGGTAATCGAGCATATCCCTTTCGAGCAAGCGCTATTCACCGAGATGTGGCGGGTACTCACTCCCGGTGGAACACTGATTATCGGCACGCCCGACTATGCGACCCGTGGCTGGCGCATTATCGAGCCGATCTATGGCCGCTTAATTCCCGGTGGTTACCGCGACGAACACATTACTCACTACACCCGCGAAAGCCTCACTCGGATCCTCTCGGGCCATGGCTTCGTTTCCGAAGATAGCGCGTACGTCGTCGGCAGCGAATTGATTATGCGCTGGCGCAAACCCTCCGCCGCCGCCATTGTCGCAACCGCCCCGCTTCCAACCGCCGCCGCCCTCTAATCGCTACTACCCGAGACTTCCAACCAATAGCCCGGCTTACATCCGGATCCGATGCGTTTTTGCGTCGAGCGCTTGAATCGCGCACCCTGGATGGTTCGCTGTGATCGTCCCCTGGTTGTAGATGAGATCGGCACTGGGTAGCGGTACCATTCCGTTATAGAGAAACACCGTGCGGTTGGTCACCCCGCACATCGCATCGACTGCTGTGTCTTGTTGTGCCTGATTGAAATAGCAGAGCACAAACAATGTCACGCTGTAATCCCACCCACCGCCCCGGATATTAGTGGCGGTCGCATTAAGGTTGTTTAGGAGATCACCGACATGCGGAAGATTGGCTTGGTAGTGATTGAGGATGCCAGGTAAGTTGACAATAATGCGATCGATATAGTCGGGTGCCCATCCCGCGACTGTCGCCGTCGCCTGTAATAGATTCCTGTCTTTGAGCATTTTTAGATACAACATAGACCACATATAGCGTCGCCGGCCTTCGACCACGGCAGCAGGAGGCAGCGCGGTCAAGTCGATACCGTGGGTTGTGCAACCGAACAACGTCGCCATTTCCGCCCGGAAGAATGCGCCTCCGCAACCGACATCGAGCACGGCGCGTCCGCGCATCATCCGCACGTCCGCCTCGGTCAGCTGGAGCTTTTCAGAGTAGCTGTTGTTTACGGGTCCGTTGCCATTGTTAGGTGGCGTCAACCCCGCTCCGAGGAGGAGACTTCGCGCTGTGATTTGGATGAGGCCTCCTCCCGGGTTGGGAATTTGCGCGATGTATCCTTGGGGTGCCACATGCGCTCCAAACGCAAACGCGTTGCCAAGGTGACCATGACCCTCCAGATCCTGCCACGTGGGCTGACCGAGGCCAGGAGGTACCGTCAAAAGCGCTAAAGCAAAATTGTGCAGCGCCTTCTCGCGAGGTACATCGCGACCGGGTGGGATCGCCGGATAGGGAGCGGCGGTTCCCCATACTCGTACCAGTCGTTCGATCGCAGGCATGTACTTCGCCACCCGGCTGTCGGCGGCATTGGTCAGATGGCTCATTGCCGCCGCTATAGTCAGGGGAGGCCCTGCCATGTTCACCGCCTGGAGGTGGCGGATCAGGCCCATAATGCTGGTCTCCGGCCCCATGCGATCGGCCAGGTTCATTGTCGGGCGATAAAAGCGACTGCCGCGTTTGATCGCGACGACGTCCGCGCCAAAGGCGTTAAAATGCGCAAGTGACATAAATCTCCTGGTGAGATTCGGTTTCCCGTCTCCCCTGATAGCTCCCCGAGGCGATCGCGAAGATGGCTACCCGTTCGGTGGCCGAGGTCCGCCGCGCAAATATGCTCACCGGCGATGTCGGCCGCGTCGTCCGCGCGATTCGCACGCCTCAGCCTGACACCGATTCTGAATCGACCCTCCGCCGCCGCCATCGTCGAAACCGCCCCGCTTCCAACCGCCGCCGCCCTCTAATAAGCGCTTCGTCGCGACCGCCCCCGCAATCGTCAGCCCGTCTCACTTCTGCGATCTGAAATCTGCCGTCCCTCTATGAAACCTCAGGCTGGCCGCGAGGCGCCATGTGCTCTGACGTTCTTCTTCGGCGCCGGTGTCGTGGTCCGCGACCTGCGTGGGGGTTGGCTTTCCATCGCTGCCCGCAGGATGCGGTTGATGCGCGTCTGGTAACCCCTGCCGTTGCCCTTCAGCCAATTGAGCACGTCCGCATCAAGGCGGATGGTGAGTTGCTGTTTCACCGGGGGCCACGCAACCGTAACCTTTTCGAAAAACTCATCTCCGAGCGGCGGCATATCCGAATAGTCGATAGCGGCATCCTTCAACCGATCAAGCCGCGCTAAGTCGCTTTTGATAGATCTTTTGTTCACGTCGGTTCGCCTTCCTCATCGAGATGATGCGCGTTGCCCCACCGCGCACGGCATGGGCTATGATTACCAGCCGTCCAGCCAGCAAGCCCAAAGTGACAAACCGTTCTTCTCCATAATCGAAGCGGTCGTCCACGAAGGTAACGCAAGGTCCGGCAAACACCAATTCAGCGTCGGCGAAATCCAGGCCGTGCTTGGCAAAGTTGCTGCGGTTCTTCGCGCCATCCCACTCGAACTGCATCCCCTATTGTAGTTATCTTTGTAGTTACATTCAACTCTGAGATTTCCGCCAAACCAGGAAAAGCGGTTCCATTGATAGAGAAATGGATTTTCAGAAAGAGTCCTACCTTGGAAAGCGACCCGCCGAGTATTTCAACCGCGATAGTCGGTAGGATCGCGATTACCGCTTCCTGCGCGAGCGCGGCTACTACTGGCAGCCGCCCTGATTTCGCGCCGCGCCGCCGCGGGACCATTACTCATTCCAAGGTAGTGGGCGGTTCTTGCGCGCGTCAAATTGTGACCGGCGCGCTTACTCGGTCATGGAGGGTCCCGTCGATAATCGTCGCAAGACCGATTTGCCGCTTGGCCCAATCGAAAGTGCAGTCCCACAGGCCAGCCCAAGACCGTTACGCTGATTGTCAATCATCATGAAGTTTTTGCAGGGCGCAGCCCGCATCCTAAACAAAAGGGAAGTATGAAACCTCATGAGGTTTCAGTGTCTGAAAAAACTCAAGGTTTTGCGTTCTTGATCCACCCTCCTTTTTCTTTCCTGATTGAGGCTGGGGTTAGTTTCTTGGATCGGCAGTCGGCGCTTTTGAATCTAACCGCCCACTACCCATTTCAAAACCGATGTGATTGTTGCGTCGCGGTGGGTTATTCTGAGCCGCGTGGGTGGGTTTAACGATTTCGCGCTCGTCTGTCTCGCCTTGGGGCAGACCCAAAGCCGATTGCAGATGGCCGAACTGGCGGGCCAGTTCCTCGCCCAGCTCGATCCGGCCGAGGCGGAGATCGCGGCGCGCTTCATGGTCGGGCGTCCGCTCCCACAAGGCGGTGAAAAACGGCTTCAAATCAGCGGGCGCGCGATCTGGAAGATCGCCGCGGCGATCACCGGGGGCGAGGATCAAGGCGAGGAGATCTTCGCCGCCGCGACCGATTTCGGCGAAGCGATCGAGATGCTCCTGCGATCGCGCGCTGACGATCCTGTCCCAACCCTGACGCTTACCGAGGTCGAGCAGCGCTTCGCCGAAATCGCCGCGATCGAGGGCCGCAACTCGCGCCGCCTTAAGCTCGACACCCTGCGCGACCTGTTCGAACGCGCCAGCGCGCTCGAAGCCAAGTACCTCGCCAAAATCCTGATCGGCGAGATGCGCCACGGCATGAGCGAGGGGTTGATGCTCGAGGCGATCGCGAAGATGGCTACCCGTTCAGTGGCCGAGGTCCGCCGCGCAAATATGCTCGCCGGCGATGTCGGCCGCGTCGTCCGCGCGATTCGCACGCCTCAGCCTGACACCGATTCTGAATCGGCCGAACTATCGCCCACGTCGGGCGCCGGCGATGATTCCGCTTCCGACACCCTCACCGACGACGCGCGCCCACGCCCGCAACGTCACTCGAATAGCGAATCGACTGAACCGGTGCCCGTGGATTCCGGCGACGATTCGGCCTCGGACGCCTCTATGGACGATGGGAGTTCGCGTCCGCGGCGGACCACCAAAACCTCTGATGCGGTCGCGCGCGGCGCCAGCTCTCCAATCGTCCGGCCGCTCAAGCCGATGCTCGCGCAACCCGCGCCCAACGTCGTCGAAGCCTGGCGGATGCTCGGCGATCGCATCGCGCTCGAACACAAGCTCGACGGCGCGCGCGTGCAAGTTCATTGCACCGGCGCGGGCGTGCGCATCTACTCCCGTGCCCTCAACGAGATCACGGCGAGCCTGCCCGAAGTCGTCGATCTGGTTCAGCGTCTCGGCGCGCGCCAAGCGATCTTCGACGGCGAAGTAATCGCGATCGACGCCGATGGGCGGCCCGCTGCGTTTCAAGAGGTCATGCGCCGCTTCGGCCGCGTGCGCGATATCGAACGGCTGCGCGTCGAGCGCCCCGTGCAGTTGTTCGTCTTCGATCTGATCGGGCTCGACGGTGGACTCCTGATCGATGCGCCCTACGAAGAACGCTACGCTACCTTGAGCGAAATTGCGTCCGCGGCCGGCCTCGCGATGCCGATGCGAATCGTGCCCTCTACCATTGCCGAGGGTAATCAGTTTTACGCGCGCGCAATTGCCGGCGGTTTCGAGGGTATCGTCGCCAAGGCGCTTGCGAGTCCGTACATGCCGGGCGCGCGCGGCCGCGGATGGGTCAAAATCAAAACCGCGCGTACCTTCGACCTCGTGATCGTCGCCGCGGAATGGGGCTACGGCCGGCGTCACGGATGGCTTTCCAACTATCATCTCGCGGCGCGCGACGAACACGCCGGCGGCTTCGTCGAGGTCGGCAAAACTTTCAAGGGTCTCACTGACGACGACTTTCGCGCGATGACCGAACGTCTGCTCGCGCTCAAAACTGCCGATCGACGCGGCACCGTCGTCGTGCGGCCCGAGGTTGTGGTCGAGGTCGCCTACAGCGATATCCAGCGTAGTCCGCGCTACGCCGGCGGCATGGCGCTGCGCTTCGCGCGCATCATCGGCGTGCGGAGCGACAAGAATGCCGGCGAGGTCGATACGATCGCAACCCTCGCCGCCGCCTTCGACCGCCAAACGGTAAAACCCCTCCCCGCATCCCACTAACGCAGGTCGCCTGTACGCTGGGTGAAGAGCGCCTTGGTGTATTTCTCCTCGCGCCCTCTATGCGCTATGACTCGTCGCGGTTGCCGGGTAAGGCGTCGGCAGAAATTGGCGAGAGATGCGCTCGCTCTCCACCCATGCGAATGAGTTCACTGACGTGAGATCGAAACCTGAGAATCTGGGTTGGGCAGATGACTGCTAACGCGCTTCTCGCAATCAACCTTCCCAGACGGGCCTTCGCATGCGCGCCCGCTATGCGAATGACTGCTAACGCACTTCTCGCGATCAACCGTCAATCCACCCTGTCGGATCGATAACCTTTCGGCGCCTGACCACTTGTAATGACTGGCCACTTGTAACGACCGATCATTTGTAACGATCATTTGAAGCGACTAACCATTTGCCTGGCTAACTAGTGGCCCATAATAGTGAAATCGGTAGTGAGATTCTCAGAAAGCACACTACCAGAGAGGATTAATCCGGTTGTTGCGCTACCGAATCGACTGTTACAGGCCACTAGTCATCCCGACTGACTACTTGCGGAAGACTGACTATTCGTGAACGACTGATTATTTGTGAACGACTGATTACTTGTGAGGAATGACTATTTGTGAACGACTGGTTGATGAAGATGATTGACTAGGGGATCTATCCCTATGCTGCCGGTCTACTCTCTTATCTAACCTGCTGGTCTGCACCTTCGCTATGCGTTTCCGGTATCGATGCGCCTATCCGCCATTCCAGCATCTACACCCATATCTCCATGCTTACCCTCGCAGATGGCGGCGATCGCGACAAAGCGTTTGCAGAGTTCCAACGCTTACACCCATATCTCTATGCTTACCGAGATGTGTAGCGTAATTAAACGATACGACCCCAAGTTACTTGCCATGTTTCTCTACAAGCGCCACCCAGTCGCGCAGGGCGTCGTGGGTGGTTCGGAAAGAGAGCTCGTTCCACGGTATTTGGTCGGGGGTGCAATACTTCGTTTCCGTAGCCTCGGGGGAGAGGCTCGGCGGCTCGGCGCCGGGACGCGCCAGATAAACGACCACCGCAGCGATCGGATTATGCTCGTCGGCATAGACCCCGAGCAGGCGGTCCGCGGTCACCCGCATCCCGACCTCCTCGAAGGTCTCGCGCAACGCCGCCCGCGCGGGGGTCTCGCCCAAATCCACATAGCCGCCGGGAAAGGTCCATGTGCCGATACGCGGTTCGTTGCCACGCCGCAGCAGCAACACGCGCCCACCATCGATCACCAGGCATCCGGCAACCAGCTTGGGGCCGGGGAAATGGACGAAGCCGCAGCGGTCGCAGACCTTGAAGCGCTTGCGATCGGGCAGCACGACCCGCATCCGCATGGCGCCGCCGCACAGCCCGCAGAAATGGATCTCGCCGGGGTACCGATGCTGCAGATGATGATTGGCCTCGACCGCATCGCTCGTGCCGGCCTCAGGCAGCTCGACTCCCGACTGTTCGATTCGATCGGTTAGGTCAAGTGCGGCGCTTGGGTTCGATGGGTTAGTTCCCACGATTCGATCGTTGTTGCTCATGACAGGCACCTCTTCAGGGCGTTTATGGCACTCGCGCCGCCTCAGGTCGGTCAAAATGTTTGGCACCTCAAACGGGCCATACACGCGGCACCCGCAACTGCCCGAATTATTCAAAGCCGATACGGCCAAGCCGAAAGTATTGTCATGCGCCGCTGATATAGAGCACCTTAGCGCGCTGACATAGGGCACCTTAGAAGGTGAGGCGCCGGATCAAGGCCTCGGCAATCAAAAGTATCATCGCCGTCACGACCAGCCATGGCGTGAAGGATGCCGTATGCTCGAATTGAGGCCGCGACATGGCAAGCTCCTCGAGCGACGGATTGAGTCGTCCGCCGGTGGCTGACGCGAGGTGTTCGAGCAGGCCGTAGTTGGGCGCGGGCCGCGGCGATTCGGCGTCGATCGCGGGACTGACCGTGTAGGCGAGCGGCGGAAAGGTCCGATCGCTGCCGGGCGGGGGCTTGAGCTCGATGTAGTAGTTGCCCGGCTTCGCCGCCTCCAGGCTTCCGGATAGCTCGCCCGGAGCATCCGGCGAAAGAATTGCGTCCGCCTTGGACCCGTCGGGCATTCGCACCACGGCGTCGATCGGCCTCCCGGAGGTGCTCGAGCCGGCGCTGTAATCAGTCAGCTTGATTTCGATACGGCCCGCACGATACCCGAGCGCGACATCGAACTTTTGCGCGGCTGTACCGGTCTGCGGCGTCATCCATACGACGAGCCGATCCCACAGCGGACCGAAGACGCCATGCTCGACCCAGCCCGCGGACCAGCGTCCGCTGGCGTCGGTGGTGACAGCCAGTCCCTTGCCTGCGCCGAATTTCCAACTCGCGACCACCGGCGCGCGCACGCCCGCGCTATTGACGAAGACGCTCAGGGTCGCCCCCGGCTTGAGATCGGTCGCGACAAAGCCGGTCAGCGCAGGCAACTGGCGTCCGGCGAGGTCTTTGAGCACCGGGTCGGGCGAGACGCTATACGGCACGAAGTCCTTCTCGACCATGGTGGTGTCGCCGCCACGCTGGCGCACGTCCTCGAGAAAGATGTTCGGCAGGTCCGTGGGGCTGTCGGTCTGGTAGAAGCCGCCGCCACCGTATTTGCTGATCGATTCGAGCAGGCCGAGGTTGGCCTCGCGGCCGATCGCAATGGTCGATATAGTCACGCCGCCGTCGCGATGCATGCTCGAGACCAGGTCGTAGTACATCGCGGCGGTACCGCCGGTTTCGCCGTCGGTCAGAATGACGACGTGTTTGATCGCGGCGCCGCTCTGCGCCAGCGTGCGTTCGGCTTCCTGGAGCGCAGGCAGCAGGAAGGTGGTGCCGCGCGCCTTGAGCCGGTTGATAAGCTCGCTGAAATACGGGCGGCTCTGGGCGACGGTCTCCAGCGGAATCACGACGAACGGCTGCGAGTCGAAACCGATCACACCGATCGAGTCGCTATCGTTCAGGGTCTTGGTAACGGTAAGGGCGGCAGCCTTCGCGTATTCGAGTTTATCGTTGCGGCCCATCGAGCCGGATTTGTCGATAATCAGCACCAACGCCCGTTTGCGCTCATGGCGCTGCGGCGGCTTCATCACTACCGGCATCGCGCGTGCAACGGGGCTGTCCTGCCATCCGCCAAGGCCGAAACTCTGGTCTCCGCCGACCATCGCGAGCGAACCGCCCTCCGCGGCATATTGCACCAGGGCGCTTTGCGCGGCGGGCGCGACGCGGGAGCGCGGCAGATTGTTGAGCACCACCGCATCGTAGCCCTTGGGGCTTCCGTCCCATTCGCCGTTGGCAACGACCACGGTGGTGGGATCAAGTCCAATGCGGCGGACGACCGCGTCCAAATAGTTCGCGTCACGCTGCGTTTCGGTAAGAATCAAGACCTTGCGCTGTGCACCGATGCCGACCCATCCCTGCAGCGAGTCATCCTCGGGATAGGCGTCGAGCGCGCGATTAGACGGCGTGAAAACGGCGCGATAGTTAACCAGTCCCGCATTTTCGGTATGCACCGGAAAATCAAAGCGGGTCTCACCAGGCGCGATCGTTACCGAGCGCTGATCGAGCGTCTCGCCGTTGCGGATGATGGTGATAGTCCCCGCCGCGGACACGGGGTTCAGGTTCATCATAGTAACGCCGAGTGCGAAGGGCTCCGCCTTGGCCAGTGCGGGCGGCAGGTTCAACTGGGTCATCGCGACGTTGGCGATCGATTGCGCGCCGGGCGGCGTAAAGATGTAAAGCTGGATGCCAGCCGCACGCAATGCGCTAACGGCGTTGTCGGCTTCGCCGTGATTCTGCCAGCCGTCAGTCACCATCACGATCGGTCCGCCACGGGCCTCGGCGCGGCCGGCGAGCTGATTCAGCGCCGCCTCCAGGTTGGTCGCGGCAGGGCCGCATACGGCGCATCCACCGGCGCTGGTGAGCGCTGATAGGGCGCCGCCGAGGGTCTGGTCGAGGGCCGAGGTCGCGAAGATTATCGCGGGATCGCCCGACCGCAGCTTCAACTGGTCGCGTAGCAGGTTGGCGGTGAATTCACGCATCTGCGGGGTGATACTGGCGGAGGCGTCAATCACTACGGGTCGCGCGGAACCCTCCGAGCGCACCACGCTATGCGGATCGGCAAGCGCTGCGACGAACAGCGCCAGCACGATCGCGCGAATTACCGGAGCGATCGATCGTACTAGCGAGCGCGCCTGCCAGAGCCACCACAGGAGCAGGGCCGCAATCGCACCGAGCAGATAGAGCGCCTCTGGCCGCGCAAACGTAAGTCCCTTGAGCGACAGATGAAGCGCGTTGGCAATCGCGGTGGCGTTCACGGCGATACTTCGATAGCGCGGCGGCGCCGGTAGACGAGGAGCGATTCAATGACGATCAGCAAGATAATCGCGGCGAGCACATATGCGGCCAGCGGTGCACGCACGATTGAACTTGCGGGCGTCGCGCTGGCGGCCGCGGCGGGGATACTGATGGGCTGAGTATTGGTCAAGTCCGACGCGCTAAGATCGGCAAGGTTCACGGCGCGCAAGGTTTTCTGCCCACCTGCCCCCAGCAACTGATAGACGCCCTGAGAATTTGCCGAGGTAAACAGCGAACCGGCCTGAACCGATTCCCGGTGTCCTGACGGCAGCACGATCGCCTTCACCCCTGCGGGGACCGTCCACGGTTCCCCGGTGCGATAGCCGCTAGTCTGAGCGCCGAAACCGGCGAGGCTGCCGAGCATATTCAGCGTCAGGATCGACATCGGTAGATTTTCGCGGCCGAGGTAGGGAAACGGATTGAAGCCGGTGGCGACGAAGCGATGGCCCTGGCGGCTGCCGGAGAGCATCAGGCCGCCACTATGGCCGGTTACCACTGCCTGCATCCACGGATGCCCGCCGAGGTATTCGCCCGAGCGAAAGTTGAGCAGCCGGAAATTGACTTCATCGGTAAGAGGATCGGTCGTGGGCCAGCCGGCGACCTCTACGCGCGGCGTGGGTTGAACGGTGAAATCGAACACCGGATCGCCCGGCGGCGGCATCACCAGCAGGGTGTTGACGGTGGGCAGTTCCTTGGGAACGGTGTATTCGAAAATCGCGAGATCGTAGTTCGCGAGGTCTTTGGGCGCGTATGCGCCGGGCGCGCGGGGTTCGACGCTAACCCCTGGGATCGAGCGCAGACTCACACCGTCAGCGGGCGTTGGGCTGACGAAGAGAACGGCCACTGATTTGACGGCGGAGCCGGTCGCGGAGGCGGTGTTATCGAGCATGAATCCATCGGACGGGCCTAATTGGGCGCGATAAACCTGGGCTGGCGGCAGCTTCGGGAATTCGAGCGCGGCGACTTCGTTGGGAGCGACCAACGCCCGCTCAGTACCGATTGGCTTGCCATCGCCCGAGATCGTCACTATGAGTTCCTGCGCCGCCGGACTGAAGTTCGCGATCCTGACGTGTGCGCGCAGATCGGCGGCGCCAAAGGTCGCCCGGCTAAGCGCGAACGATCCGATGGCGTAATTTCCGATTGGCTGCCCCGCCAGGATCGGCACGACCCGGGCCGGAACGGGCGCCGCAATCGATCGATAGCTCGCAAAGATGATGCGTCCCAGGCGGCCGTCGCCGGCCAGTTGTGCGAGCAGCGTCGCCAGCGCCGCCGGGTCGTCAGGTGCGTCGACCAACTGCGCGCGCGCGATCGCCTCGCGCGCCTCGCCGATTCCACCGAGGACGCCGCTTAGCAGATGCGGTTGCGGGGCGGTGAGATAGACCGTGACCTGGCCGCTGCCGCCCTCGCGATCGAGCGCGTCGTTGACGGCCGCGATCGCGTCCCGAAAACGGGTCCTGCCCGAGGGCGTCAGCGCCTGCATCGCAGCCGAGTTGTCAATCACGACGGCGATCGGAGTGCCCTTTTTGAGCGCATACGGTCCGGCCATCGCCAGTACCGCGAGGCATAGCGCGAGTAACTCGAGAAAGAAGGTCCAAGTGAAGCGCGGGCGTCCGCCGAAGCGCTGTCCGCGCAGCACGTGGAGGGCGCGAAAGGCGAGCACGCTGGAGACCGTCGCCTGGCGCGGACGCTCGCGTGCGAGGTAGGCGAGAATCAGCGCGGGCACAATCGCAAGGAAATAGAGGGCGCCGGGATTCAGCAGGCCGATCGCGTCGAGGAGTCCCATCGCTATCGCTTAGTCGCTCGCTGCGCTCGTGAAGCGCAGGTCGCGCTGCCCTCACCCGGCGCGATGCTCACTGCGTTCGCGAGCGCCGACCTCTCCCTGGACAAGGAGGGGTGTAGGAGGTTCGCGGGCACGCTTGGCGGCGGATGCGGAAAAGAATTAAGGAGCGCTGAGCGATTTTCGCGGAACAACACGGGATTTTGGCGGAGCGGCACTAGTGCACCAGGCCGAGGTCTGAAACTGCGCGCAGGAAGAAATCGTGGAAGTTCACGCCGGTAGTGTAGAGCGTGTAATGCAGTCCGTTACGGAAGCAGAACACCTTGATCTCACGTGCGAGGCGCAGCAGGGTCTCGCGATAGCGGTCGCGTTCGCGCTGGCCAATCGAGACCCGCACGCGTTCGCCGCTTTCCGCGTCGACCACCTCGACATCACCATTGAGGCCCTGGCCGTCGAGTTCGGTCGCGCCGAGGATTTGCACTGCGGTCACGTCCATATTGGCGGCCGTAAAGAGACCCAGCCCGCGCGTCGCCACGTTCGGCAACATCATGAAGTCGGAGATCAGGAAGACTTTGCCGGCGCGCCTGATCGAGACCATCTCGCGCGCGAGCGCCGGGGCCAAATCGACCTCGCCACCGGGGCGGATAGCGGTCAGGCTGCGTCCGAGTTCGACGATCCGATGACGCCCGTAAACGAACGCCGGGGGCGGCGGATTGCCGCGGCCTGCGATGACGCGGATCATCACGCGATCACCTGAGGCGAGCGCGACGTAAGCGATCGCCAGTGCGATCGCGACGGCGGACTCGAACTTGCGATCGCGCTCGGGAAAACCCATCGAAGCGCTTGCGTCAATAAAAATATAGGTGAGCAGGTCTTCCTCTTCCTTGAACAGCTTGATGTAGAGCTTGTCGGTGCGCCCGTAGAGGCCCCAATCGATGTAGCGGAAATCGTCGCCATCGGAATAGTGGCGAAAATCGCTGAACTCCAGCGACGACCCGCGCCGTGGCGACAGATGCGTCCCCTTGCCGAGACCCGCGAACTCGCGCCGCGTCTTGATGCGCAGATGGTCGAGGCGGGCGATGAACTCGGGGGTAAATTCTTCGGGCAATCCGAGCATCGCTAGCGCGGGCGCTTGAGCCGCTTGACCGCCTGTTCGAGGATCGATTCGGCGCTGACGTTTTCGGCCTCCGCCTGGAAGTTGCGCAGCAGCCGATGGCGCAGCGAGGGGATGATCGCGTCCTCGACGTCTTCGTAACTGATGGTGACCCGGCCGGCGAGAAGTGCATTGACCTTCGCGCACATGATTAGCGCCTGCGCGCCACGCGGGCTTGGACCAAACCGCAGGTACTGCGAAACTTCGGGTATCGCGTTAGGCCCACCGGGCGTGCACGCGCCGATAATCCCGATGATGAAGCGCTCGACCGGTTCCCCGACCATCACCTCGCGGACCAGCGCCTTTTCCGTTTCAATTTGCTCGGGCGCGCGTACGGGATCGAAGATCGACTGCACCTTGTAGGAGGTTGCACCGGTGGTGCGAGCGAGAATCTCACGCAGTTCGTCGGGCTTCGGCGCACCCATCACGACCTTGAACAGGAAACGATCCATCTGCGCCTCGGGCAGCGGATAAGTGCCCTCGAGCTCGATCGGATTCTGCGTCGCGAGGACGAAAAACGGCGCCTCCAGTTCATAGGTGGTGCCGAAGACCGTGACTTGCCGCTCCTCCATCGCTTCCAACACCGCCGATTGGGTCTTGGGCGTCGCGCGGTTGATTTCGTCGCCGAGCACGACGTGGGCGAAAATTGGACCGGCCTTGAAGCTGAACTCGCGCCGGCCGTCGCTCTCGGCCAACACCTGGGTCCCGACGATATCCGAGGGCATCAGGTCGGGCGTGAACTGAATTCGCTTGAAACTCAGGCCGAGGGCTTCCGCGCTGGCCTTGACCAGCAGGGTCTTCCCCAGGCCTGGCACGCCTTCAATGAGAATATGACCGCCGCAGAACAACGCGGTGAGGACCTTTCGAATTGCGTCGCGATGGCCGACGATTACGCGGGCCACCTCGGCCTCGGCACGGGAGAAAGTCTTGCGGAACTCGGCCACACGCTCATTGGGTGAAATTTGGGGAGCAGCTCCCATCGTCTCTCCTTCTTATGAAACAGATCGGGTACTGATCAGCCTACTTAATGAATCAAATCGCGGTAACGCGGCGGCACCAACTGGCGCTCGTCGGGGGTGTCAGCCAGCCGCTCCTCTTTGAGCGGCGCATTGGTATAGGCGGCTGCGGCTACCGGGTGTTCGGCGTCGGCTACGGTCGCTCCCGCGCCGGCGTTGCCAACGACCGCGTTCGGCAATCGGAACGTCACGTAGCGGGCGTCATGGATTCCGACTCCGGGGCCCTCGCCCTCCTTATAATAGCGCTCGTAATTGCCAGCCTTGGGCATGTCACCGAGATGCGTATCGCCCATCGAGCCTTTGTCGTCGCGCCGCCCACTGGGAGTTCCGCTGGAGGGCGCCGGAACATTGTTGCGGGCTTCGCTGGTGAGCCCTGGCATCGCGACATTGCCGGCGCCGTTGGGTTGTTTTTGCGGTCCGGTAGCGTTGGGATTGTCGCCTTCCTTGGGCGCGGCACCTGACCCATTGTTGGCTTGCTGCGATCCTTTGGTCTGGTCGCGCCGGCCCGCTTCGGCTTCGATTTGCGCTTGCGCCTTTGAAATGTCATTGCCGAGCTGGATCATTTTCTGATCGGTCTTGCTGCCCTTGCCGCTTCCAGTGCCACCGGTGCCCATGCCGGATCGATTGCCCTTGCCTTGGCCGCTGCCCTCGCCCTGACCCGCGCCGGAACCGCTACCGCTATCAGTACCCTTGCTGTTACCGCTGCCGGAGCCGCCACCGGAGGAATTCTTCGCCATGCTACTGCCGCTCTGCCGTTGCTGCTGACTCCGCTCGAGTTCACGTTTCATCGCAGCGAGTTCCTGAAGCTTCTGCTCAGGCGGCAGCTTGGGATTTTCGAGGTCGCGCGCGACGTCGCGCATCGCCTTAGCGAGATCCTTGCCGGCCGGCGTCGGCGACGATTTATCGAGGGCTCGCGCGACCACGCGCAGACGATGCGCAATCGCCTGATCCGGCGTCGGCATCACCACGAAAGCGAGCGTGGCCGCGGCCAGCACGACAATCACGACCCCGGCCGCAAATGCGGACCGCTTCAACGGCGCGGCGAGCTTAAGCTTGAACTCGCGCCGGGGTTCGAACAGGTCGAGATACGCGATGGCGCGGCGCCAGAGCATCGGATACAGCGGCGATCGCCGCTCGCGCCCTTGCGGACGCGTCGGATCGGCCAGCGTCGCCAGCGTCAGGATCTCCTGATGTCCACCGATATAATCGTCGACGGCCTCAGCCGTCGTCATGAAATCATCGGTCTTGCGATAAGCGAAGAGCGCCAACAGCGCAAGTACGATCAGTTGTACGGCGAAGGCAGCCGCCAACATATTGTTGACAATCGATTCGCGCTGGTCGGTCAGGATATAGCCGAAGTTCTCCCACGTCAGCGCTCCGATGACGTCGAGGCCCAGGGCGAACAAAATCGTGATGACAATCGGCAGCGTCACACCGACCGCGGCACCGATCGCGGCTACGCGCGCGATGCGCCGGCGCGATTTGCCGATCTGCTCGATTGGGTTGACCATTTGCTAATCCGCCTAATGGCGGTAACCGTCCTCTCGGGCTAGCCCTTCAATCCTCGTGCAAGCGCGTTGATGCGCTTGACCTCGGCAATCGCGCGTTGATGCTCCGCGAAGGAGCGCGAAAAGACGTGGGTGCCATCATTGCGTGCAACAAAATACAGGTAATCGGTGTGCGCCGGATAGAGCGCCGCTTCAATCGAAAGCAGTCCCGGGTTTGCAATCGGCCCCGGCGGCAGCCCGGCGATTTCATAAGTATTGAAGGCCGAGGTCATCCGCACGGCGGTTGCCGCGCGCTCGCTGTCGCCTTGGAGATTATATTGCGCGGTGGGATCGGATTGCAGCGGCATCCCCAGCTTGAGGCGGTTGTAAAACACGCTCGCAATAATCGGCCGCTCCTCCGGGGCATGCGCTTCCTTCTCGACGATCGAGGCCATCGTGACCATCTCGCGCGCGGAGAGGCCGAGGTCGAACAGGCGCTGCTCGACGGCGGGTGTCAGCACTGCGAAAAACCGCTCGAGCATGAGCGTCAGGATTTGATCGATCTTTGCCCGCGGCGAAAACCGATAGGTCGCCGGGAAAAGAAAGCCCTCGGTGCCCAGCGGCCTCAGGCCCAACGCCGCAGCGATCGGTCCATCGCGCGCAGCCGTATCAAATTCATTTTCGCAGACCAGGCCAGCCTGCTCGAGCCTTTCGCCAATCTGATGAACCGTCATGCCTTCCGGGATCGTCACGATCACAACCAAGAAGTCGCCATCGACCAGGTGGGTCAAGACCGCGGGCATCGCCTCGCCACCCTTGAACGCATAGTCGCCGGGCTTGAGGCGCTTTGCGCGTCCGGTCAGGCCGGCATAGACCACAAATGCCAATTGGCTGCGGACGATGCCGGCTTGTGCGAGTTCGCGGGCCGCCGCGGTCATCGAAGCACCTTTGCGGATCGAAACCATACGCGGCTGCGCGAAGGTCTCAATCGGATCGAAAACCAGGTATCCGACGCACAATCCACCACCAACTGCTGCGAGTAACAGTGCCGCCAGCGCGTAACCGAACTTTCTCATCGTTCTAAATTTACTTGCCCAATCAATTTGCCCTGGTAATTGGGCAAATCGGATCGCCAGATCTGCTCGCCATCGGCAAATGAACTTAACAGAAGTGTTTCACGCGAGTGGACGGTCTTGTCGCTGCGGCGGCAATCCGGCCCCTCCTCATCAGTAGGGCTAGCCGTTTGATCGGCGATGGTTGAGCCACCCCTCCAGGATAATGCTTGCGGCAACGGCGTCGACCGTGCCCTTATCGCGCGCACGCCTACCCGACAATTCCTTGAGGCGCTCCTCGGCCTCGAAGCTGGTCAGCCGCTCGTCGAAGAGGTCGACCGGCACTCCGCACGCTTCGCGCAATCGGCTTGCGAAAGTCTCGGCGGCGCGCGCTGCCGGTCCCGCGCTGCCGTCCATGTTCAGGGGCAGTCCCACGACGATGTGCGACACTTCAAATTCGAGGAGGCGGGCACGAATCAATTCAAGGTCGCGAACCAGTGAACGGCGCTCCAGCGCTCCGATCGGATGAACCGCGAGCCCGGCATCGTCGGCAATCGCGATTCCGATACGGCGTTTGCCGAGGTCAAGAGCAGCTATCGCCATTCAGTAGCAATCCTAATACTATATGGCCCAAAGAATACCGAGGAAGCGGTACTATTTTCCTGTTCAGAATGCACCGTGACGGGGTTGATTGTGACACACCCGTGACATAGCCTCGACCTCGATGCGGTGGGGGAATCCTCGATATCTCAGGGCCAGGATGGGGGCGGGTCTACTGGTCGCAGTACTGGCGACGGTGGGCGCCGTCCAGATCTTTGTGACCGGCCCCAAGGATCGGTCTCAGGAAGCCGCCGCCCGGCAGTTCATCGCGGTTGCCGGCCGAATCGAGCCCGAATACATCGATGAGCCCACCGCGGTCGCGCCCGCGCCCGAACCTATCACTATTACACTCACGATCGATCGCTCAGCGTCGGTGCTTTCATATCTGGAAGAGGCTGGGCTAGACCGCGACGAGGCTCAGCACTGGGCGTGGTCTTTTGAACGGAGCGCCGCGAGCGACGTCCTCCAAAGCGGCCACTCGCTGACCCTCTACAAGGACCCGGAGAACGGTACTCTCCGCGAGATCAAGTACAACCTTGACGAACGCATAGCGGTACGCGCTCAGACCTATGGTAATGGCGTCATCCGCGCCACGCAGGAACCGATTATCTATGTCGTTCGGCCGGTGGCGGTGGCCTTTAGAATTAGAGGGGATTTCTGGACGGAAGCCGCGCGTGCTGATTTGCCTCAGCCGATCGCGGCGACATTGGAGAACGCTTTCAAGGATCAGCATCCGCTCGATGCGCTACCGCGCGGGTCCGCGGTGAAGCTCATATACCAGGAGCGGGTCAGCCGCGATGGCACGTCTCACCTGCCGACCGGCCTCGAGGCCGCGCAGATCAGTTTTGGCAACAAGACGCTTTCGGCCTTCGCATTCAGCGATGGCAAGGGCACGGCTCATCTCTACGACGCCGAGGGCGAAGCGCTCGAACCGCAGTCGCTGCGCTTCCCGGTCGAATTCCAGTACATCTCATCAGGCTTCAGCTTTCATCGCTATCACCCAATCCTGCATGAATATCGGCCACACGTCGGGGTCGATCTCGTAGCCCAGTACGGCACCCCAGTTAAGTCGATTGGCGACGGGCGCGTCGAGACCGCTGGATGGTGTGGCGAGCTTGGCCGCTGCGTCAAAATCGACCATGCGGGCAGCATGGTCAGTATTTATGGTCATCTGTCGGAGATCGCACCGGGTCTGCAGGCTGGCAATATGGTTAGCATCGGCGAGATGATTGGGCGGGTCGGATCCAGCGGGCTCTCGACCGGGTCCCACCTTCATTTCGCGATCGAAAAGGACGGCCAATTCGTCAATCCGCTAACCGCATCCCTCGGCCAGCACAATCAGATTCCGCTGGCAATGCGTGTGCTCTTCGACCGCTTCAAACAGAAATACCTTGCGGCGCTCAATCGTGTGCCGCAGATTGGCGGTCATTTCAGCTTGCCACATTCGGCGGTTGCGCAGGCCGACAGCGGTTCAGCTGCGAGCGCCGTTGCAGCAGGGCCAACTATGCCGGCACGGTCGGCCACGGTCCATACGATCGCGAGCGAACGTTCCGGCACGCTCATCCGCTAACCGCCTTCTACGCACGAGTTCGTGGACACGCCCGTTGCGTTTTGAAGGATTTCGTCGGTGCGGAAACGCTAAGCAGGCGCGTCGACTGCGAATTTGATGACCTTGCGCACGGCGGGCAGCACATCGGGCAGGTAAGCGTCATCTCGCCACATTGACCTTCCATCGCAGGCAGAACTCCGCAAGCCCGCAGCGCGGCAACTCAAACCTTGGTGAATCCACATCCCGCCTCGATAGCTACGATTCATCACAAGCCCGATGGTTGGGCTTTTCAGCGCGTCGCCGCATCTGTTACGATTCCGGCGCTCGCGATGCGATTTGACGGAGGCGGTTTCCGATGAAGCTTGATACTACTCTTACGACGCGCGATCTCAGCGAAGTTCCGGCGGTCGCAAAATCCGCTGAGGCGCTCGGTTTTGACGCGATCTGGTCGATGGAGGCCGGCAACGACGGTTTCCTGCCACTCGCGCTCGCCGCCGAACATACCAGCCGCGTCAAGCTGGGACCTGCCGTCGCGATCGCCTTCCCGCGCAGCCCGATGTCGATGGCCTACCAGTCGTGGGACCTCGCCGCGCTCTCAAAGGGGCGCTTCATCCTAGGTCTCGGCACCCAGGTCAAGGGCCATATCGAGCGCCGTTATGGCGTAAAATGGGAGCCACCGGTCGCCAAGCTGCGCGAGTACGTTACGGCCTTGCGCGCCATCTTCAAATGCTGGAATGAGGGCGGCAAGAAGCTCTCGTTCACCGGCAAATACTACAACTTGTCTCTGATGACGCCGTTCTTCGCGCCCAAGCCGCATGATTACAATATCCCGATATACATCGCGGGCGTTAACGAACTAGTCCTGCGTCTCGCGGGTGAGTTGTGCGACGGCCTGCACGCGCATCCGTTTACGTCGGCCAAGTACCTGCGTGAATTCCTGCTGCCGCACGTCGAGCAAGGACTCCAGAAGGCCGGCCGGGCACGCAAGGACTTCACGATTACGACGACCCCGTTTGTGATTGTCGGGCGCAATGCCGAGGAGATCGAACGCGCCAAAGCGGGCGTCCGCCAGCAGATCTCGTTCTATGCCTCGACCCGCACCTATCAGATCGTGCTAGAAACTCACGGCTTGGCCGAGGTCGCGCCGAAACTCAACGAGATGGCGGCCAAGGGCGACTGGGCGAACATGCCGAAGCTGATTACGGACGAAATGCTCGACGTCTATGCGGTGACCGGCACCTTCGAAAATATCGGCGAGAAAGTACGCGAGCGTTACGACGGCCTGCTCGATCGGGTCAACTTTTACGTTCCATATAAGGCGGCGTTCGACGATACGACCTGGCGGCGCCTATGCTCGCAGCTCAACGGTTAAGCGAACGTCCGCCGGTGCGGCCGCTTAATGCGCGCGCGAGCTTAAGCGGCAGGAACGTACGCGCCATGCGCAGCGCCGTTTTCACATCGAGCGGCTGTTCGCGCAACGCGCGGGCGAAATAACGACGCGCCGCCGCGAGGTCTCCCGATTGCATCGCGGTCAATCCCTCATAACCGAGCGCGCTGGCATACGCGCGGCGGGTGCCACGGATTAATCCGCACGCGGCGTCGCCGTAGCGTTCGCGCACGCGCCGGATAAAGACCTCGCGATAGCGCTTATATTTTTCCATCCGCATGCCCGCCGACTCGTAACGGTACTGCACCAGGCGCTCAGCCACGTAGGCGAACTCGCCGTGCTCGCGCGCAACCAGGAACAGATACGGATCTTCATAGGCGGCGGCTCGAAACTCCTCGAGGAAGCCGCCACAGGCGCTGAAGGTAGCGATGCGCATCACGGCGGTACTGGGGATAATCGGCCACCAGCGTTCGAGCATTTCGGCCATCGTCGGCGCGTGAGCACAATCAGTAGGGACGTAGGATTCGCCTACCGGGGCGCCATTGGCGTCGACCGGAATTGCGTCCGAGAAGACCAGCACGACGACCGGATTTCGATCGAGTATCGGGACCGTCGCTGCGAGTTTGTGCGGGAGCCAGGCATCGTCGGCGTCGAGGAAGGCGAGGTATTCGCCATATGCCGCGGCAGCACCCGCATTGCGTGCGGCGGCCGCACCACGATTTGGCTGATCGATTACGCGGATGCGATCGCCAAATCCGCGCAGAATCTCCGCGCTGGCGTCGGTCGAGCCATCATTAACAACGATGACTTCGACCTGGTCCCCGGCGCGATCGCCCGCCGCGAAGTCCCACTCGAAGCGCTGCGCGAGTACGCTCGTAACCGCCCGGCTTATGGTTGCCGCGGCATTGAAGACCGGTATTACGACCGAAACCCGCGTCATCGCGAGCGAGCCTAGCATACCGGGTCGCCGCAATCCGCGCGGCCGGTCATCCGGGCGATTCCTCTTGCACAATCCGGTTGGAAATCTGTGAGCGCCCTAGTACGCTCGCGCGGGGGAAGCTGGCCGATGGCAAACTCGCCCATACCGCTTGAGATGGACGCCGGGCGCATCAACCCGCGTGAATGGCCGCGCCGCTACACGGTGGTATTACTGTTCGCGCTCGGAACCGCGCTCTGCTACATCGACCGCGTCAACATTTCGATCGCGATAATCCCGCTCGCGCGTGAAAAGGGTTACGACGCCGCCGCCAAAGGGTTAGTGCTGTCGTCGTTTTTCTGGGGTTATCTGTGGCTGCAACTGCTCGGCGGATGGGTCGCGGATCGCTTCGGCGGCAAGCGCGTGCTCGCCGCCGGGGTCGCTGTCTGGTCGGTCGCGACCTTCCTGACCCCGCCCGCCGCCTCGATTTCGTTCGGTGCGCTGCTCGCGATGCGCACGATGCTGGGGGCGGGAGAGGCATTGAATTTTCCGGCCGTCCACAGCATCGCCGCTCGCTGGACCATCGGCTCCGAACGCGCGCGAGCGATCTCGCTGCACTTTAGCGGTGTGGCCTTCGGCACCATGATCGCGCTGATCGTCAGCCCGATGATCATACTCGCATTCGGGTGGCCGTCGGTGTTCTATATCTCGGGGGCGCTCGGACTCGTGTGGCTCGTCGCCTGGCAGCTCAAGGCCGCGAACGGCCCGGAAGAGTGTCGCGGCGTCTCGCCCCATGAACTCGCGCTGATCATGGCCGAGCGCGCCTCCGAGGTCGAGCTCGCCGACCGCATTCCATGGCGGCGCATTTTTCGCGAGCCCGCGGTCTGGGCGATCGTCATTGCGCATCTGTGCAATAACTTCGGCTTTTACATCATCCTGCTATGGCTACCGAGCTATTTGAACAGGACTTTCCACGTGCCGATGGAGCGCCTCGGAGAGTTCTCGGTAATCCCATGGATCGTCGCGTTCATCATGCAAAACTCCAGCGGATGGTTCGCCGATGGCCTGCACAAACGCGGGATGCCGCTCGGAACGGTGCGCAAACTGATGCAAGGGAGCGCCTTTACCATCGGCGCATTGCCGCTGCTGGTGCTGCCGCTCGCGCGCACACCGGAGATGGCGATCGCCCTCGTGACATTGTCGATCGGCGGAACTGCACTCGGCGGCGGCGGCTTCGCCGTCAATCATTTCGATGTGGCGCCGCGCTACGCGGGTATCCTGATGGGCATCTCGAACACCGCCGCGACCCTTCCCGGAATCATCGGCGTGGCGGCGACCGGATTCATCCTGCAAGCGACAAATTCGTTTTCGGCCGCCTTCTATCTGACCGCGGCAATCTATGCGGTGGGAGCGTTGTGCTACCTCGCGATGGCCAGTGGCGACCGCAAAATCTGATCGCGAAGGCTAATCCGCGACGATCACGCGGCTAGGAATTGGTTGAAGAGCACAAAACTTTTGATTTCTTTCCGGACACTGAAACCTCAATGAGGTTTCAAGCAGCCCAACAGTCTTGACCTGACTTTTAGGACTGGACTTCCCTTTGGCTAAGATGCGGGCTGCGCCCTCAAAGGCCAGGTTATGATCGCCGCCCCGATCTAAAGCGTAATGCGGCAGCGACGCGCGGTGAGTGCCAAGCCTACCGATCAATTTTTGCGGATAGGCTGAACCTCGCACTTTTGCTCTCCCAGACGCGGCTTAGGCGCTCGCTATAGGTCTCAACGAGGCCGCCCGCAAGACCTCGTCGTTCTTTTCACTGTGGGAAGTGTGAAACCTTTCAAAGGTTTCACTTTCTGGTGGAATCAAAAGTTTTGCGCTCTTGAACCATTCTTCGACGATCCAGATTCACAACTCTCTTGATGGCATCCGCTACTTGCGATCGCGATTGGGAAGCATGCGTTCCAGTTCCGCGTGCAGATGCCCGTTGGAGGCGACGAAGCCCGGCGTCTTCACGTCGCGCCGATTGAAGCGGACTTCGTTGCCGTGCAAGTCGGTTACGCGTCCGCCCGCGGCAACTATCAGCGCGACGCCCGACGCGATGTCCCATTCGCTCTTCGGCGTAAGCGTGAAGGTGGCATCGGCGCGGCCCGCCGCGACCAGCGCCAGTTTGTACGCGACGCTGCCGATTGCCTTCACGATGACGCGGCCTTCGTAAGCCTTCCATTCGCCGCGTGCGGTTTCGCTGCGGCTCGCCAGGATCGTCGCGCCATCGAGCGTGCGGGTGTCACTGACGGTTACGGCTTTGCCGTCGAGATAGCATCCCACGCCGCGCACGCCGCAGAACAGTTCCTCCTTGATCGGATTGTAACTGACGCCCATCACCGGCACGCCGTTTTCGGTTAGCGCGATCGCGACCACGAACTCCGGGATACCCTTGATAAACTCCTTGGTGCCGTCGAGCGGATCGACGATCCAGACGCGTTCGCATGTCAGCCGATCATCGTTGTCGACGGTCTCTTCCGAGAGCCAGCCATAAGCGGGAAACGCGTCGCGCAAGATTTGCTTGAGCTTGCTGTCGGCTTCGAAGTCCGCGGTCGTGACGGGATTGTTCTTGCCCTTGGAATCGACCTGATAGCCGCCGTCGCGAAAATAGCGTTGCAGGATTTTGCCCGCCGCGATCGCGGCATCCCGCGCCACTTCCAGTTCACGATCGTACGCGTTCGGCGGCACACCGGTCGCGGGCTTCACCGGCTCGTGTTCGGGATTCATTGCCAGGTCTGTTTCGATGTCCGCTTCGGAATTTGTCCGTGTCGTCATTAATCGCCTGCTTCTCCGCCCGCCATTCAGAATTTTCGGCCCTTCGCGCGCTTGCGCAGGACCTTCTCATAAGCGCCCGTCAGCTTCGCCATCATCGCCTCGCGCTGCTCGAACAGGCGCCGCGGCTTCCGTGCTTTGCGCCGTGCCAGAGCGTAGGCGGTGATCAGCGGCAACGCTACCGTCGAGTCGACATAACAGACCACCGAGTCGGGCAGCCGGTCCGGATCTATCTTACCCCAACTGACGGCCTCGCTGGGCGTCGCACCGGAAAGGCCGCCGGTGTCGGGCCGTGCATCGGTCACTTGCAGGAAGTAATCGTGGCCCTTTTCCGCTACGCCCATGACTTCCTGAATTTGCGGCTCGGTCTGCAGGATAAAGTTCTTGGGCGAGCCGCCGCCGAGAATAAACACCGCGCTCTTCATCCCAGTGCTCTTCGTTGCGTATACGATCGCGGCAGTCTCGTTGACATCGGTCAGCGGATCGAGCCGCAGTTCACAGCCCTCGAGCTCGAGCGCGGCCAGGTTCATCCCGATCGACGAATCGCCCGGCGACGACGTATAGACCGGCAGCGCATGCTTGTAGGCCGACGCCAGCAGCGATCGGCGGTCGAGCTGGAGCACCCGTTCGCGCTCGGCGACGTAGCGCCCCGCCATGAAATGGAATTCCGCGGTGCTCATCGCGCGCTGGAATTCGGGCTGCCGGGCAATTTCGCGAAAGAACGCGTCGGTCGAAAGCAGCACCCGATAGTCGAAGAAAATATCATAGATGCGGACCACGCCGGCCTTACGCAGCTTGATATCGTCGGCCTCGGACGAACCTTGGAACATCTTGAGGCCGAGCCCGAAATGGGTATCGTGATAGAGATTCGCGCCGGTCGAGACCATCCAGTCAACGAAGCCATTTTCGATCAGCGGGATGATACAAGACATGCCGAGGCCGGCCGGCGTCAGCGCGCCGGTCAGGCTGATGCCGACGACGGTGTCATCGGTGAGCATCTTGTCGGCGAACAGCCGGCACGCGTCGCGCAGGCGGCGGCCGTTGTAAGCGAGGAAGGCGGTATCGACCAGGTCCGCCGCGGTCATCTTGCCGGTGACCGCTACTGGATTTATTTGCGCGCCTGAGACGCGCTCAACTGCGGTTTTCTTCACTGCCGCCGCCGATCCGGCGGTCGATTTGCTTGACGCGGTCGCCACACCTTCGCCTACTGGTTTCTTTGCTGCCATCAATACTCGCTCGCCTGTTCGTTTCTTGTCCCGTCGATGATTGCGACAGTCCCTATTCCAAACTGCCACCAATCGCTGCCAACGCGACGTCCGCTGCCGCCCAATCCAATCGTCCCAGCTTACGCCAGCAGTGAGGCTCATCGCGCGGCGCTCCGTCAACCGCGGTTCCAAGAATTAAACTCGACGATCCTACCGGTCATGTACCCCCGACGCCATCACCCGTATGGTTTGCGCAGGCGTCGCCGGCATCCTAAGATTGTCCACAGGGGACCGGTCGGCCGGGGGACAACATCATGGCGATAATCGCGATTACCCAACATCTGGGCACGCGCGGCGAACTATTGGGCCGGACACTTGCCGACCGTCTCGGTTACCGCTTCATGAACGTGCAGGATGTGGTCGACGAGGCGTCGAAAACCTACAACATCACGCCCGAGCTACTCGTCGTCATCGATGAGCGCCGACCTCATTTCTGGGAGCGTCTCAAGACCGATACCGCGAGGTTCATCCCGATTTTCAAGTCCGTGCTGCTCAAGCACATGGCGCAGGACCGGCTGATCGTAATTGGGCGATCGGTCGCGACTCTGATGCCGAATCATGGATGTGGCCTGCGCCTGCGCCTCGTTGGTCCATTGAGCGAGCGGGTCAAGGAAGTCGCCGCCGAAGAGAAGCTTGCGCCGGCGGTGGCTGAGCGCCGCGTGCGCGACTACGATCGTGAAGTGCGTGCGCGCTTGCAGGCGTTGTTCGAAATCGATATCGAAGATCCCGCCTTCCATCATCTGACGCTCAACACCTTCACGATTCCGATGCCGCTGCTGCTCGCGACGCTGACCGCGAGCGTCACTGAAATCGATCGCGCCGCCGCCCCCGAACAATGGCGCTTGATGCGCGATGCAGCGCTCGCCGCCGAAGTCCGGGCGATGTTGCTGGTGCATCCGAAGATTGGACACGCTCCGCTCGAAGTGAATTGTGCCCGCGGCGCAGTGCGGGTTAACGGACCCGGCCTGGTGCCGCCGTGGGACGATTTGATTGGCGACGTCGCACGGCAGGTCGATGGCGTCACCTCGGTCGAAGTCAACGCCGAGGAGACGCCCCAGCCGATTCGTCCCGGTTGAGCGTTTTGCACGAAGGGTTGAAAGCGCTTGGCGACTGCCAATCGGGCGCATCTCGTCACCTTCGTCCATTACAAATGGAGACTTTGCGCAACTGTCAATGACCTCATCGATGTCATTCTGAGCGAAGGGAAGAATCCCGGAAATAGTCCAGGACCGGGACCCATTCGCTGCGCCCAGGGTGACAGCATCGGGCACCGGCGAAGGCATGCAAAGGTTTCCTACAAATGGGAGAGGGATCGGCATACAACCCGAGCATTGCGCGTCAATCATGACCTGCGCTCGCTACTCCTAACCCCTCTACTTGTCCAAGGAGAGGGCAATCACGCTCCGCGTGCGCGGGTGAGGTCTCCTGCTAAAGGGAAGTCCAGTCCGAAAAATCGGGTCAAGACTGTTGGGCTGCTTGAACCTCGGTGAGGTTTCAGTTTCCGAAAAAAGCTTAAAGCTTCGAGTTCCTTGACAACAAGGCTAAAAGTTTCGAGTTCCTCGACAACTCTCTCCCCTTCCTAACCGCCCGCGTGTTATGGTCGCGCTTGCGCCAGAATCCCGATGCGCCAACTCGCCATATTCATCGCCACCGGAGCCTGGTCGGGTTACGCGCCGTTCGCCCCCGGCACCGCTGGCTCAATTGTCGGCCTGATCGTCGGGCTGCTCGTTGCACCCATCTGGCGCCGTTGGCCGTGGGCCTTCCTGATGGTGTTCGTGATCATCTTTGCGGCGGCGTGCTGGATCGCCGGCCGCGCCGAACAAATCCTTGGCGAGCATGACAGCTCAAAAATTGTCCTCGACGAGGTTCTCGGCATGATCGCGACGATGTTCATGAATCCTACCGGATGGATTGCGCTCGCCGCCGGTTTCGCGCTCTTTCGCTTCTTCGATATTATCAAACCGTTTCCAGCGAGCTCTATCGACCGTCGCGTGCGCGGCGGGATGGGCGTAATGCTCGACGATATGGCCGCGGGTATCTATGCGAACCTCGTGTTGCAGGTGGCCCGCCGCCTATTCTGAATCGGGCGGCTCGCAATGCCGCCAGCCGGACGCCACGCGACGCCGGTGAAGGAGAGCCCAGCGATGATTGAACGAGCGGTAATACTTTCAACCGGCGACGAGATCACCACCGGCAAGGTCGTCGACAGCAATTCGAACTATCTGGCCGACAAGCTGAGCGAGATCGGCATCGATCTGATTGCAGTGCTGACCGTCGGCGACGTGCCGGAGCGTCTGGAGTGGGCGTGGCGATCCGCCTTGGAACTCGGCGACGTGGTGCTCTCGACCGGCGGCATTGGGCCGACCGCCGACGACTTGACGACCGAGACGATCGCACGGCTGACCGGCAAGAAATTGTGGCGCCACGAGCCCTCGGTCGATCATATGCGGCGGCTATTCGAATCGGTCGGCCGCGTCATGCCCGACAACAACATCAAGCAGGCACTCTTTCCCGAAACCGCAGAAGTGATTCCTAATCCGCTCGGTACCGCGCCCGGCTTTCGTATGGCCGTGCGGCAGAGCAGTCATACCGCGCACTTGGTCGTGATGCCCGGAGTTCCGCGCGAAATGAAGCCGATGATGGAAAACGAAATCATTCCATGGCTACGGCTCAATCGCGGCAGCGATAAGATCTTCGCGACGCGCATCTTTCAGACCTTCGGTATCAGCGAATCCGGACTCGACGAGGCGGTCGCGGGATTGATCAAACCCGAAGAGGCGAAGGTTGGTTTCCGCGCGAGCTTTCCGCAGATCTCAATGAAGGTGATGGTCGAGGATGTCGCCGGCGCCGCCGAGCAGCGGCTGGATGAATTGAGCCAGCGGGTGCGCGAGCGCGTCGGCGAATACATCTACGGCGAAGGCGAAGTCTCGATGGAGGAAGTCGTGGGCAGCCTGCTCACCGAAAAGAAACTCAAGCTGGCGGTGGCGGAGTCGTGCACCGGTGGCCTCATCGGCCATCGCATTACTAACGTCGCGGGCAGTTCGGGTTACTTCGAGGGCGGCCTTGTCACGTATTCCAACGCGATGAAGGTCAGCATCCTCGGGGTGCGCGAGGAAACGCTCAAGCGCCATGGCGCCGTGAGCGAGGAGTGCGTGCGCGAGATGGCCGCCGGGGCGATCGAGTGCGCGGGCGCGGACGTGGCGATCGCGACCTCGGGGGTTGCGGGACCGGGTGGTGGAAGCGCGGAAAATCCGGTGGGCACGGTGTGTATCGCGTTGGTGGCCAAAGGCGTTGCGGCCTCGCGCCGCTACCAGTTCCGGGGCAACCGCGAATGGATCAAGACGCTCACCGGACAGGTCGCACTCGATTGGCTGCGGCGCTACGCGCTGGGGTTGCCGATCGGCGGCGAAGCGACAATTTTCCGCCGGTAAAGCCGAAGAATCACTTAATAACTCGTGATTAGTATTCTTGCGGGACTGTTGGCGCTGTCGATCGGCGCGGGTTTGGTCGGCGCGCTGTCGGGCCTGGGCGGCGGCGTATTTATCGTGCCGGGACTGGTAATCCTGGCGCATATACCGATGCATATCGCGATCGGTGCAAGCCTGATTTCGGTGGTCGCGACCAGCGCGGGGGCAAGCGTTGCCTTCGTCCGGGATGGCTGGACCAATCTGCGAGTCGCGATAATTCTCGAATGCGCTACGGTCACCGGTGCAGTGAGCGGCGCCTATATGGCTGGCCTGATTTCACCGCCAGTGCTGGAAATGTTGTTCGCGCTGATGATGCTGCAGTCGGCGTGGTTCGCGCTGAAAAGCCAGGGCGAAGTCTTCCTGCCACAATCCGATGAGCTCTGCACACGGCTGCGCTTGGGTGGAGAGATGCCGGGTGACGACGGCGCGATGCGACCGTACGGCGTGATCAACCTGCCGGGCGGCGCCTGCTTGATGGTTGTTGCAGGCCTGATGTCGGGGTTGCTGGGAATTGGAGCCGGCGCGGTCAAGGTCACCGCGATGGATTACCTGATGAAGCTGCCGCTGAAGGTCTCCAGCGCCACCAGTAACTTCATGATCGGGGTGACGGCGGGGGCGGGAGCGCTGGTATTTCTATCGCGTGGCGATGTCGCCGCTTCGGTGGCCGCGCCGGTGGCGCTCGGCGTGACCGCGGGAGCGCTGGTCGGCGGCCGCGTGCTGCCACGGGTCAATACCGACGCGCTCCGGAAGCTCTTCGTCGTAATCCTCGTCTTGATTGCGGTTGAGATGGGATGGCGCGCCTGGTCGAGGATTTGAATGGAGACAGCGATTGCGCCCGGCGAGGAAGATCGGATACTGCGGACCTGGACGCCGCTGATTCTGCGTAGTGTCCTGATTGTCAGCTCGATCGTCATGGTGGGGGGAATTGCGCGGGCGTTGGCGTTTGCACCCGGATTTTACGTTCGCCGTTTTCATGCGATTCAGCACGGTCAACTGCATGTGCGCGAAAGTCTGCTACAGCTCGCGGACGAAATGCGCCACGGCGATCCGCACGGGATAATGACGATCGGATTGTATCTGCTGACATTGGTGCCGCTGGTGCGCGTCGCCTTCACCTTCGTCCTGTTTCTAAGGGAACGCGATCTCGTCTATGTAATCGCTACGGCTTACGTGTTGGTCGCGTTGATTTTGGGTGTGATGCTCGGGCGGGTTGGATAAAAGGCCGGAGCGCGTTTTCATCGATAAGCTGGCAGTGGGAGACTTTAATGATCATCCGGCAATGCGCGGAATCTAGCAGGAACTGGCGGTGGGGAGCGCTAGCGGGAAATATGGGCGACCGCGACCAACGCTAGAGTTGCGGATGCTCGCGGGGCGATAAAGACTTGGAAATCCGGGGGAAACAAAGAGATGGAGATCAAGGGAAAAGTCGCGGTGGTGACCGGTGGCGCCTCGGAATCGGGCGCGCTACGGCCGAAATGCTGGCGGCGGGCGGTGCCGCGATCGTAATCGCGGACCTGGTCGAAGCGTCGGGGCATGAGACCGTCAAGGCGATCGAGGCGGCGGGCGGCCGTGCGGCGTTCGTGAAGGCCGATGTCACCAACGAAGACGATAGCCGCCGCATGCTCGATACGGCGATACAGAAATATGGCGGACTGGATATTCTTTACAACAACGCCGGTATTGCGGTTGGAATTCCGGGCTATCCGCAGGCCGAGATCAAACGCTGGCGCCGGGTCGTCGAGATTGACCTGGTCGCTGTGATCCTCGGATGCCATCTGGCGGCGCCGCTGATGGATCCGAAAGGCGGAGTAATTATCAACACGGCGTCGATGGCGGGTTTGTATCCTTACAAGGAGGACCCGGTCTACGGAGCAGCCAACGCGGGTGTTGTAAATTTTACATATTCGCTCGCGCCGTGGGCATCCAAGCGTAACATCCGGGTGAACTGCGTATGTCCTGGAGTGGTAGACACGCCGTTGGTGCGCAGAGGGATCGAGGCGGCCAAGCGGGCCGGCCATAGCGCTGGTATTCCCACGAAGATCATGCCGCCGACAGCGATCGCCAATGCGGTAGCTGATCAAGGACGACAGTATGTTCGGGCGCGCACTGGAAGTGAGACCACCGGACCGCGTCTAATCGAGACCCCTATGGCTCCTGGATCGCGGGCTTAAATGCCGCTGAAAGTCAAAAGCGGTGCCCACGTCTCGAGGTGCGGGCACCGCTTCCGCGGATGATCAAAGTAGAATGTGAGGTGCGAGCGATGACGCGATCAGTTGCCGCGCATCGCCTCCTCGGCGGGCCGCATGTTGCGCTCGAGGCACCATTTGTCGATGACTTCAGCATTGAAGCGCCAATCGGTTCCGATGCGGAAGCCGGGAAGCTCGCCGCGGCGCAAAAGCTTGTAAATGGTTGATGGGTGTACGCGGAGGTACGCTGAGAGTTCTCTCACCGTCATCACGCGAGGCAAGTTATACTTTGGGTCTGCCACGTTGTTTCTCCAATGCGTGTCGCCGCTCAACCCTCCCCAGGTGGTGGCAAGTCGACGTTCGCTGAGTGCCTAAGGTCCAGATGCTTGACTAGACCTCATTTGATAACACCAAGCGTATCGAAAAGCGCTTATACAGGTCAAGAGGGAATCAGCATGATTTCAACAGGTCTCACGTCGCATTGGTTGGTACAAGAATCTGTCATTTATACTTTATTAAGTCTAATTAACTTATACTAGGTTATTGCGTCCTGTGCGCTTTGAGCAGGAGAACTCACAAAAATGCTGCGATGTAATTCTCGTCTATTCTTGATATTGATGTGCTTCTTTCTGCTATCTATAGCAAGCACGCGCCGTGCCGAATCATCGGAATTGTCGATTCATAGTGCGGCGTTTGCGGATAACGGGCCAATTCCGGTCACGTACACCTGCTCCGGCGATAACAAATCACCTGCACTCACGTGGAGCGGAGTACCCACCGGTACGGTGACCATGGCGTTAATCGTGCGCGACCCCGACGCGCCGATGGGATCGTGGGTTCATTGGGTGCTTTACAATTTGCCCGCGAGCGTGACCGGGCTGCGGACTGCGGTGCCTACTGCTGCGACACTCGATAACGGCGCTGTGCAAGGCGTCAATGGCGGCGGCAAGAGCGGCTATCAGGGTCCATGCCCGCCACCCGGCCCAGCGCATCACTATCATTTTCGGCTCTACGCGCTCGGTAACAAATTGGACCTGGCGGCAGGTGCGACTGCACATCAGGTCGAGCAGGCGGTCAAGGGACACGTGCTGGCGTCAGCGGATTTGGTCGGTACGTTCGCGCGATGACGCGGTTGCGCGATGGTTACACAATAGTGCTAACGCTCGCTGACTCGGTGAAATTGGTGCGATAGTTGAGTGGCTAAATTAGCCGGTTATCTTACTACTGTGGAGATATAGGATTCAGAATCTTACTACTGAGGTACAATACGTATAGCCACCCTAGATGTACTACTTCCGGTGTACTACTTAAGGTCTAATACTTTTGGTTTATCGCAGTATAGGCGGCATAGTACCCAGGGCGTGCGGATAATCCCTCGCGGTCGTGATAGAAATTCCAGGATGCGGTTGGAGGCTAAATTCTTAAGCTCAGCCTTCGCGCTGGGCGATTGTCCGCGCTGGGATCGAGCCGAGGTGGCTCTGGCGGGACGCTCCAACGTTGGCAAGAGCTCGCTGTTGAACGCACTGGCAGGAACTAAGGGTCTCGCACGTACGAGCAAAACGCCGGGACGGACGCGGTGCGTGAACTTCTTCGAGGTCGGGACGAATCTCGCGTTGGTGGATTTGCCGGGTTACGGCTTCGCAAAGATGTCGCGGAGTGACGCAGCGAAGATTGCGGCATTGCTCGCGGATTATCTGCGCGAGCGCCGGCAGATCGCAGGGCTGGTGATGTTGATTGATGCCCGGCGCGGCCCGGAGCGTGAAGAACTCGAACTGGCGGCGGCGGCGCGCGCGCGCGGAGTCGAGCCGATCGTGGTCGCGACCAAGAGCGACAAGATTCGCAATGCCGAACGGCCGGAGATCCCGCGGAGGTTCGCGGCGCTGGCGGCGGAGCCAATCATGTGCTCGGCCTTCGACGGCGAAGGACTCGGCGAATTGCGCGGGCGCATCCTCGATTGTGTGCGGATGCGCCCGGGTGCGCATCGGGGTCGTGCGATCGGAGAGCGTGACTAACGTTGTTTTGTAAATGATTCAAGATTGAAAATGTGTCCCGAAGTCAGCGTCGTCATCCCCACCTACAACCGCCGGGCGATGGTGTGCGAGGCGATCGCCTCGGTCAGGGCGCAGCGAGGCGCGAAGCTCGAATTGATTGTGATCGACGATGGCTCGACTGACAGGACCGCGGACGAAGTTGGTGTGATCGCTGCATTGGCGAACGCGGAATGCGCGGATCGCATGAGCATGCGACTCGTGCGTACCGGGAATCGTGGCGTGGCGGCGGCACGCAATACCGGTGTCGCGATGGCGTCGGCGCCGCTGCTCGCGTTTCTCGACTCGGACGATCTATGGATGCCGCACAAGCTCGAACGGCAACTGGCGTTCATGCACACGCATGGTGAATTGGCCGTCGCGCAAACGGAAGAGATCTGGATGCGGGGCGGGCGGCGCGTTAATCCCGGGGTGCGTCATCGCAAGCGGGCGGGCGATATTTTTCTCGACTCATTGCGGACGTGTCTGATCAGTCCGTCGGCTGTAATCATGCGAATTGAGTTGTTCCGCGAGCTGGGCGGGTTCGACGAGCGGTTGACGGCAGCGGAGGATTACGATTTGTGGCTGCGAATCCTCGCCGAAGGTCATGAGGTCGGACTGATCGAAGAACCGTTGGTAACGCGGCGCTCCGGAGATTCGATGGCACCTAACCGGGGAATAGCGGAACAACTGTCGGCGACGGTCCCGGCGATCGACCGCTTTCGTATTCTCGCGTTGCTGAAGCTGCTCGCGGACGACGAGCTGGATGCGACGCGGAGGCCGGATGCACCGCAGAGGCTGGATGCGTTGCGAGGTCAGGCGGTATGCGCGGTACTCGCGGAGAAATGTGCGGTCTACGCGCAGGGTCTGCGGCGGCGCGGGCGTGACCGTGACGCGTCGTCGGTAGCGGAGATTGGGGGGCGCGTATCCCGCTGGTGGCGGGAATCGGATGGGATTTCGATCGAAGACGCGATTGCCCGTATGCTCTCGATTATCTTTATCGAAGCCTCCGGCGCGGTGCCCGAAGCGTCCGGCGTAGTGGCGGAGACGGACGCATGAGCCGGCCCGAGGCCAACGGCGCTAAGACCGACGATGCGATTCGGCAATGGTCGGCGGCACGCCATCTGCCTGACGCGCGTCTGCGGCGCTGGCTCTTGCTCGCGCACGAAGATCGCGTGGCGCTGCTGGAGCTGGCCGAGACGCTGCGGTTGCGCACGGGGCAGTTCGTGACGATGTTCGAATTGATCGAAGAGATTGCGCTCCGCGAGCGGGTCTCGAACAGGTCGATCAATGTGACAATCGCAACGACGCTTGCCCGCGGTGAGATCCGGCGGATACTTGACGCATCGGGTTCGGCGCCGGGACGTGCGCGAGAGTTGATCGACGCGCTGCGCACGATCCGTTTCCCGCGCTTGAAGCGCGTGACCGCTCGGCTGGCGGCAGAAGTCGCGGCGCTTCGATTGCCGGGCGGCGTGAAGGTGGTCTTGCCCAAGGAACTCTCCTCTGATGAGGTCAGAATCGAAATTTCGGCGCATGGCGGTCCTGAGCTGGAGCGGCTGATCGATGCGGTTGCGCAGGCGCGCATGGGTCTTGGACGGATGGCCGACCTGATCGGCGGGGCCGATTCGCTTGACGATGAAATTTGAACTGGATGCGATCTATATAGAAGAGGGTGTGCGCACGAGTGCGCTCGCGCGCCGTGTGATCGGCACGGTACCGCCGCACGTTGCGGTGAGCTACGTCGCCGATGGACGCGAGGCCGCGAGGCCGATTGTGGAGGTCGAGGATGCTTTCGGTGCGGGCAAACGCCGGATGGTGATCATGCGGCGGCGCGCGCCGTTCCTGATGGCGTGTCCCGCCGGCTCGCCCAAATTCGCCTGCTGCGGTTACCTAGTACTGACGCTCGCGTCGAATTGCCCAATGGATTGTGGCTACTGCTTTCTGCAGGAATATCTGGCGGATAATCCGGGCTTTCAGGTCTATGCGAACTACGTCGACGCTTTTGACGAGTTAGAGCGGCTGCGGCGCAGTGCGTCCGCACGCGAATTTCGCGTCGGCACGGGCGAGCTGGCCGATTCACTGGCTTTCGATTCGATCACCGGAATCGGCCGGGACCTGGTCGAATACTTTGCCGGCCGCGAGAATCTGACGCTCGAACTCAAGACCAAGACCGACGAGATTGAAGACCTGATTGGGATCGACCCGAAAGGTCGCACGCTGGTCTCCTGGACGCTGTCGCCGGAGCGGGTGTTTCGGAGCACGGAACATCGCACGGCAGCGCCCGCGGCGCGAATCGATGCGGCGCGGCGGGTGCTAGAGGCGGGTTACAGGGTCGCGTTTCATCTCGACCCGATAATCGCTTACGCCGGGGCGGAGCGGGACTATCTTGAATTGATCGAGCGACTCTTCGATGCCATCGCGCCGGCGCGAATCGCGTTCATCAGCATGGGTGGGATACGCATGACACCGGCTCTCAGAGCCACCGCGCGGCGCCGCTTCCCGGACGATCCGATGTTGGTGGGAGAAGAGGTGTTGGGACCCGACGGCCGTTATCGCACATTCACGCCTTTGCGGCTTAAGCTTTACGCGGCGTTAAGCGAGCGGATTAAGAAAGCGGATGCGAAGTTGCAGACCTATCTGTGCATGGAAAGCGCGAGCGTAAATTCGCGAGTGTTTGGCGAAGCGGCGTTGCCTCCTGCGGTGCTGGGAGCGCGGCTGGCCGGGAATTGAGAGCGATGGCGAAGCGGAGCGATGCCAAAAGCCCCGAGCCGGCGCGTAATGGCGCGAACGTTACTCCGGTGCGTAAGCGGACGTTGCCCGCAGCGCCGGCCGTGGCGACGAACGGTCGCGTGAATCCGCCCGCGAGGGGATTAGAAGCGATTGCTATCGGCGACAATCGCGCGCGGCCGATCGGCGTCTTCGATTCTGGCATCGGGGGCCTGACCGTGCTCAAAGAACTCACGGCGCTGCTGCCGGGCGAGGACTTCATTTACCTGGGCGACACGGCGCGGCTGCCCTACGGCACGAAATCGAATGAAGTGATCGTGCGTTACTCGCGCGAGAATACCGAGTTCCTGTTGGCCAAGGGAATCAAGCTGTTAGTGGTCGCGTGCAACACTTCGAGTGCGGTGGCACTGGACGAAATTGCAGGCCATACCATGGTGCCGGTGATCGGAGTAATCGAGCCCGGTGCGCGCGCGGCGGTTGGGGCTTCGCGCACTGGCAAGATCGGCGTGATCGGCACCGAAGCGACGATCGCGTCGGGCGCTTATACGCGTGCGATCCAGAGCTTGCGGCCACGCGCGGAAATATACACGCGCGCATGTCCGCTGCTGGTGCCGCTGGTGGAAGAGGGCTGGACCGACAATGAAATCGCGGAGCGCACGGTCGCGCACTATCTTGAAAGCCTCAAGGCGAGCGGAATCGATACGCTGCTGCTGGGCTGTACGCATTATCCGCTGCTGCGCGGCGTGTTCGAGCGGATCCTCGGTGCGCGGGTGAAGATCGTAGATTCGGCGGTCGCGACGGCGGCGGCGGTGCGTGAGAAATTAGCTGTGCTGAAGCTCGCGCGGCGCGGCAGCAGGACGGGTGCGCAGAGTTTTTTCGTAACTGAAACCCCCGACCGTTTCGTGCGGGTGGGGCGGCGCTTTATAGGGCCGCGGGTCGAATCCGCGGTGCGCATTGAACGCTGAAATGCGGCGCGCGGTACGCTACACTTGGAGCACAATCCGCCCGCGCGCCCGATCGGGGCGGGCATTTCAATTTGAGTTGACTCGCACAACATGGCTTCATCCCTAACCCAGGTCGCGCGCAAAATCTTCGGTTCCAAGAATGAGCGGGAACTGAAGCGGATGCGCCCGATCGTCGAAGAAATAAATCAACTGGAGCCCGCAGTCGCGGAGCTCACCGACGAAGGATTGCGCGCGAAAATAGCGGAGTTTAAGGCACGCATCAGTGCCATCGAGGAGCGCGACGAACGCGCTTACGCGCTCGACGAAGCGCTGCCGGAGGTGTTTGCGATCGTGCGCGAAGCCTCCAAGCGGACGCTCGGCCAGCGCCATTTCGACGTCCAGTTAATCGGCGGCATGGTACTGCATCAGGGAAAAATCGCCGAGATGAAGACCGGCGAGGGCAAGACCCTGGTAGCGACGCTGCCGGCGGTGCTCAACGCACTCAGCGGGCGCGGGGTGCACGTCGTTACGGTCAACGACTACCTGGCGCGGCGCGACTCGGAATGGATGGGACGCATCTTCAATTTCCTCGGGCTCAGCGTCGGCGTGGTGGTGCATGGGGTCACCGATCAGGAGCGCAAGCTCGCATATCAATGCGACATCACCTACGGCCAGAACAACGAGTTTGGCTTCGACTACCTGCGCGACAACATGAAGTTCAACCTGGAGGATTACGTCCAGCGCGAACACAATTTCGCGATAGTCGATGAGGTCGATTCGATCCTGATCGACGAGGCGCGTACGCCGCTGATTATCTCGGGTGCGTCCGAGGAATCGACTGATACTTATTATGTGGTCGATCGGGTAATCCCGCGACTCAAGCTCGAAGAGCATTACACGGTCGATGAAAAGCTGCGGACGGTGGCGACCACCGAGGAGGGCGTCACCAAGGTCGAGGGGTTGCTCGGGGTCGAGAATCTTTATGATCCGCGTAACATCCTGCTGCTTCATCACGCGAACCAGGGCCTGCGGGCGCACGTGCTGTTCAAGCGCGACGTCGATTACGTGGTGAAGGATGGCCAGGTGGTGATCGTCGATGAATTCACCGGGCGTCTGATGCCGGGGCGGCGTTGGAGTGACGGACTGCATCAGGCGATCGAGGCGAAGGAAAACGTCAAGATCGAATCCGAAAACCAGACGCTGGCGACAATCACATTTCAGAATTATTTCCGCATGTACAAGAAGCTCGGTGGTATGACGGGAACGGCGGACACGGAAGCGGTCGAATTCGACGAAATCTATCGGCTTGAAGTGGCGGCCATACCCACTAACAAGGAGATGATCCGCGTTGACCATCACGACGTCGTATACAAGACCGAACAGGAGAAATTCGACGCGGTGATCGAGGATATCCGCGACTGCTACGAGCGCGGGCAGCCGGTGCTGGTCGGTACGGTATCGATCGAGAAATCCGAGCGGGTAGCGAATCAGCTCAAGAAAACCAGCATCAAGCACAATGTGCTGAACGCCAAGAATCACGAACGCGAAGCCGAGATCGTCGCGCAGGCGGGCCGTTTCAAGGCGGTCACGATTTCGACCAACATGGCGGGGCGCGGGACCGATATCGTACTTGGCGGCAATCCCGACGGACTGGCGGCCAACGAAACCGGTACGCGGGATCCGGATGATCCCAACTTCCAGCAGGCGCTTGCGCGTAATCGTGAGCAATGTGCGATCGAGCGCCAGCAGGTGCTGGCAGCCGGCGGCCTGCATATTCTCGGCACCGAGCGGCACGAGTCGCGGCGGATCGACAACCAGTTGCGCGGGCGATCGGGACGCCAGGGCGACCCTGGCTCGTCGCGCTTCTATCTGTCGCTCGAAGACGACCTGCTGCGGATTTTCGGCGCGGACCGGCTCAAGGGCCTGATGAATCGCATCGGGATGGAGGACGCCGTACCGATCGAACATCGGTGGATCTCGAAGGCGATTGAGAACGCGCAAAAGAAAGTCGAGGGCCACAACTTCGACATCCGCAAACATCTGCTCGAATACGACGACGTCATGAATCGCCAGCGCGAGGTGGTTTACCATCGGCGCAAGGAATTGCTCTCGGGCGCGCCGCTCAAAGAAGACGTCCTCGAGATGAGCGAGGAGTTGACCGAGGGCATTATCCTGCCGCACGCCGAGGGCGACGCCGATCCGGCGGAATGGGAATGGAAGGAAATCGAGGAAGGCTTTTTCAAGCAGTTCAAGTTCAAGCCGAATTTCCGTGAAAGCCTGAACGGCAAAGAGCTCAATGTTCCCAACGACCTTGCCGAAATCGCGCTCGACCGCGTCAAACAGCTCTACGACGAACGCGAAGTAGAATTCACCGAACCGGTGATGCGTCAGATCGAAAAGATCGTTTCGCTGCAAACGCTCGATTCATTGTGGAAGGATCATCTGCTTGCGATGGATCATCTCAAGGAGGGTATCGGGCTGCGCGGCTACGGACAGAGGAATCCGCTGGTTGAATATCAGAAAGAAGGATTCGAGATGTTCGAAGCCATGATGCGCGTGATGCAGCAGGACATCGTTGAGAAAGTGTTTTCTGTACAGGTGCGCCGCGAGCAGGACGTAGAACAGATTCAGCAGCAACAGCAGCGGCCGAAAAAGGTCGTGATGAGCCATGGCGACGAGCCGATTGATCAAAGTGCAGCCACGGTTAAGCGCGAGGCCGACAAGGTTGGCCGCAACGATGCTTGTCCGTGCGGATCGGGCAAAAAGTACAAGCGTTGTCACGGCAAGTGATCGCGCTAAGAATGAGAGCGCCGTCGGCGACGTGCAGCGACGCCGCGCTATTCTTTGGTAACGATTCAACCGGAGCATCCAATTCCAAACTCACATGCGGCTGGCGCGCTTGCGTTCGGGCCTTGGGGCCATATTAGATCGGCGCTTGGAGGTCGCGATGAAGGTACGACTCGAGCCCACGCCGGTGGTGGGCTTTCGCTTTGCGGGCGTATGCGCGGGCTTGCGCAACGAACCCGGACGCAAAGACTTGGGAGTGATTGTGGCGGATGGGCCGGTCACGGTCGCGGGCGTTTTCACCAGCAATCGAGTCAAGGCAGCGCCGGTGATTGTCTCGCAGGAGCGCGTTCGGCGCGGACAGCTTCAGGCGGTCGTGGCAAATTCGGGATCTGCCAATTGTTTCACCGGCAAGGCTGGATTGAAGCTTGCGCACGATTCGTCTGCAGCAGTCGCGACGGCGATCGGCTGTTCGCCGGAGCTAGTCGCGCCATGCTCGACGGGCGTCATCGGGCGCGTCTACGACCTAGCTAAGTACCGCGCTGGAGTCGGCGCTGCGGTGGCGGCGCTTGCGCCCGATGGTTTTGAGGACTTCGCGCGCGCGATCATGACCACCGATACACATCCGAAGATGGCGTCGGCGACGCTCAAGTTGGGCGGCGCCGAAGTAAGTATTGTCGGCTGTGCCAAGGGCGCCGGCATGATCGAACCGAAGATGGCGACAATGCTGGCCTTCGTGATGACCGACGCGGCGGTGAAGCCGCCAGCGCTCAGGCGCACGCTTGCGCGCGCACTGCCGCAAAGCTTCAACGCAATTACAGTTGACGGCGACATGTCGACCAACGACACGCTGCTGCTGATGGCGTCGGGCGCTGCTGGAAATCGTACGCTGGCGGGCCGCGATCTGATTGCGTTCGAAGCGGCGGTGGCGGGTGTATCGAGCGCGCTTGCGCGCGAATTGGTGCGCGACGCCGAGGGTGCGACCAAGCTCGTGACGATCGAGGTGCGCGGCGCGCGGCTTCCTGCGGACGCCGATCGCGTTGCCCGGCAGATCGCGAATTCGCCATTGGTAAAGACCGCATTTTTCGGGTGCGATCCAAATTTCGGCCGCATTCTGATGGCGGCAGGAAAGGCCGGTGTCGCCTTCGACCTTGATCGTATCGAAGTGAGCCTGGGAGGGATCAAGCTCGCCAGCCGTGGTACATTGAATACTAATGCGCTGGAAGCAGCCGCGGCGCAAATGAAGGGGCCTGAATTCGGCCTCACCATCGATCTGAAGCTCGGGAAGGCGTCGGCTAAAATAGTCACTTGCGATCTGAGTTTTGAGTACGTGAAGATTAATGCTGAGTACACCACCTGACTGGTCGCGGAGTCCGGCAAAGCGATATTAAAGCGATATTAGCGATGTCCGAATTCATCAAAGTCGCGGCGCGTAGCGAGATCCCCGAAAACCATGCGATAGCCGTCGAAGCGCGCGGCAAGAGGATTGCTCTGTTCAACGCGGACGGAGTCTTCTATGCGATCGAGAATTCGTGCCTGCATATGGGTGTGGCACTAAGCGCGGGCAAGCTTTGCGGCACCCGCGTGGTTTGTCCGCTGCACGGATGGGAATACGATATAACCACTGGCACAAACGTCGATGATCCGAGGATGCGAGTGGCCTCCTTCGCCGTGAAGATTGATGGCGATAACATCTTCATCGAAATATAGCGTCGTGTGTGGTGAATCATCGCGTCAAAACAGGATCTTAAAACGCCTACGGACACGCTGACACTGACAAATCCATTGAATCACGATCACTGCGTTTTCGCTGAAGAGTAGCTCTACTGATGGCATCGGATACGATCGTGGAAATAGGCCGCGGGCGGCTGCCGGATTTTCTCGGCGTGGGTCCGCCGCGTGCTGCGACTTCGTGGCTCGACGCGGTCCTACGCGGACATGTGGGACTGCCGCGCGAGATCAAGGAAGTGGATTTCTTCATCGAGAATTATGCGCGCGGAATTGGCTGGTACAAGAATTACTTCCGCGATTGCGATCCCAAGCTTCCGGCGGGCGAGATCTGTCCAAGTTACTATTCGCCGATGGGGCGGGAGCGGATAGCCCTGCATATTCCACACTGCCGAATCATCTGCACGTTTCGCGATCCGGTCGAACGGCGTTACTCATTCTACAAGCTCGCGTTGCGCAATGCCTGGACCAGGGACGATTTCGAGACCTGGGTGACGAAGAATCCGGTCAACGCAGATAGCGGACTGAAGGCCTGGTTCGAGACTTTCGGCCGCGACCGCGTACTGGTAATGATTCACGACGATCTCGAGGCCGACGCTCAGAGCTATCTCGATGCGGTCTGCGATTTCATTGGAATCGCGCGCGTTGCGATTGCTGAATCGGCGATCGGTACGCGGCGGATCAATACCTTCAGTGCGCCACCTCGCAATCGGCGACTGGCCCGCCGGGCGCGCAAGCTGCGTGACTGGCTGAAATCACGTGAGGCCTACGGCACCATGAATTTGCTGGCACGCGCCGGCCTTTGGCGCTATTGCTTCGAAGGCGGCGATGAATTCGCGCCGCTCAGTCCTGAAGTCGAAGCGCGCCTGCGAGATCGCTTTCGCCCGGGAGTCGAAGCGCTGGAAGATCTAATCGGACGCGATCTGTCGGCGTGGAAGAATCGAGAAGGAGATTCGCGCCCGGCAGCAGCGGGCGTCTCAGTAGCAGCATCACGCCATTCATAGCCCGAACGAACAGCAAAACTAACTCATGGCTCGCGTATCTGCGATAGTACCCGTCTACAACGGTGCCGCGACGATTGCGGAGGCGATCGATAGCGCTCTGGCGCAGAGCTATGCCGGCCTTGAAGTGATCGTCGTCAACGACGGCTCGACCGACGCCACCGCTGAAGTGCTGCGTAGGTACGACGACCATATCAAGGTAATCGATCGGCCGAATGGTGGAATCGCTGCGGCGCGCAACACTGGGGTCGGGGCAGCGAACGGCGAGTATCTCGCGTTTCTCGATTGCGATGATATCTGGGCGCCGACGATGGTCCAACGGACGGTCGCCGTGCTCGATGACAATCCCGACTGCGTACTCGCCTATACTAACTGCGCCGTGGTCGACAGTGACGGGCACGACCTGCGTTCCGCGTTAGCTGGGGGCGGCGTCGATCACGCTCCCACACTCGATGAGATGCTCTCGCGGCTGTGGCCGATCATGCCTAGCGCGGTAGTCATGCGGCGGGCCACGTTTGACGTCTGCGGGGGGTTCTCCGAAGAATTCCGTTCCTATGGATTCGAGGACGTGATCTTCTGGTTGCGCGCGCGCGAGCAAGGTCCGTTTCATTACATCCCGGAGTGCCTGGTCAAGTGGCGCTTCTCACTTTTCCCGCGCGCGCTTAAGACCAGATGGCGTAAGCCTGAGGCGTGCATAACGTTCGATCGGATACTGCGCGAGCGTTACGGCATTAGTTCGGATCGATTGCTCGCCGCACGGGCGCGCGCCAATCGCAGCATCCTGGGCTATATTGGGTTACTGGCTTTGCGCGACGGCAATCGTACTTCGGCTCGCGAGGCCTTTCGCCGCGCGCTGCAGATGAAGCCACTGCGCCTCAAGAGTATCCTGCGCTACCTCAAGACCTATTTGCCGCTCGGGATGGCGCGGGCACTTTCGGGCCGTACGCGCGATAGCTAAAATCGGCCCGCACTTCGCAACTACGATTCGCACGCTCTTGGCCGCCGAGAATATAAGGTGCTCCCTGCTCGTCTCAGATTCCCGTTGACTCAGTGAGTAACTCAACTCGCGGGTTGTAACAGTAGTACTGTTCCCACGCGAGTTATGTATCAATCAATGGGCGCAACGACTTTGTAGAATGGCCGGCCTAATACCAATTGGGCTATTACGGGCGATTAGGTCCTGACGCGCAGAAAATTGGGAAGCAGAGAGCGCTTTGTCTTCCCGGTCTGGTGGTCAAGACCGCGGTTGTAACGGCCCCATTCATCGAGATTACCAGTGCCTCCGTCCGCGTAACGAGTATTCTCAATGACGAAAGCCTGGGATTCGTGTGCGAAAAAGGAATCCAACAGCTTGAGATCGAGCCGGTACACCAGCCACCGCATATCGTCGTAGGACATCGCGGACCAGTGACGCTGCTTGTTGTAAGAACCTCCCAGCTTATAGACATGACCGACGCGGCGTACTTCCTTGTGCTTGCCGAGGTCTTCCGTACTATACCACTCGAACTCGATAAACATTAGTTTGTGCGGCTTAAGCACTCTGCGAAATTCGCTGAGCGTAATGGCCGGCATCAGTGAGTGGTCGAAGGCGTTGCGAGAGTATAGGAAGTCGAAAGTCTGGTCTTCGAATGGCATGTCCGACATATCGCTGAAGTGGATGTCATAGCCCTTTTGTTTGCAAGCTTCGTAGTCCGAGCGGGACTTGCAGACCCCCGTGCCGCGTATGCCGTTTTGGGCAAGCAAAGCGATCATCAAGCCGTCACCGGTCCCGATTTCGAGTACTCGTTCGCCCGGCTTAATCCAGCCCGCATCGAGTAAGATCTGAAGGTTCTCGCGAGTTCGCTGATGGTAGGTAGGGCCGAGGACCTGTTTATCGAGGATACGGTTGTCGAGGAGTTCCATATGTTGTTCGATGCGATTCATTGAAATTGACTTCCTCTGCGGAAAGACTATCTCCTCCACCGGCGATGTAGTACCGGTCTGACCCGCATGAAAATAGAATCCTGCCAGCATAGGTTTGCGGGATAGCGGTAGCAATGGGCGGACCGGACAGTGTGGTCAGCGGCCACGGCGGCTAGCGAAGAGTACGCCTGCGCCGTAGGTCACTGCGGCGGCAGCGATCCCGATCGCCATACTCTCGAGGCCGCTGCGCCACCATGAACGCGTGGTGATCAGGGTTTTGGCCGCGCCGACTGCGAAGAGCACGCCAACCGTTGCGAGCGCGGAAATCACGATGCCGAGCGGCGGGCCGACAAACAGGTAAGGCATCACCGGAACCATCGCACCAGCGAGGTAGGAAAGTCCGACGGTGAATCCCGAGCGCCGCGGAGACTCGCCGATATCGTCCCCAAAACCAAGCTCCTCACGCATCATCACGCTCGCCCAGCGTGCGGGGTCGGCCGTGATATGGCTGACGATTTGGTCGAGTAGTGCGCCGTTGAAGCCTTTCCTGCGGTAGATCGACGCGATTTCATCGCGTTCGCGCTCAGGCCATCTCGCGATCTCGTTGCGTTCGCGTTGAATTTCACTCTGGTAGAACTCGAACTGCGCGCGCGCGGAGGCATAAGCGGCCAAGCCCATCGCCACTCCACCACCCAGCATTTCCGAGAGGCCCGCCATGATCACGACGCTGTGAGCGCTGAACGCGCCCGCGACGCCCGAAGTTACGGCAAACGAGGCGACCAGGCCGTCGTTCAGTCCGAGCATCACATCGCGCACACTTGGGCCGCCGATCGCATGAATCTGCTCGGTGTGATGATCATATTCACGCTTGAGAACTGTCAGCGCCATGAATTCCTAGCGTGAAAAATCGCTGCGGTCAGTATGGGCGTGAGCCGGGTGCGCAACGCTGGCCGATCCGGTCGTATCGTCGTGTGCCGAAGGCATAGCCGTGGTCGTGCGCCGAGAAGGATGTGCTCGGCGCTGCGCTTGCGCACGCAGCACGAAATACCGCTTGAGCAGTCGCCGCGCTTCATCACGCTCGGGTCGTCCGCCAAGATAATTATAGAGGAATCGGAGCTTTTGCGTGCGTTGCAAATACCGTCCAATGGTTCGATCGAGATGCACCAGGTTGAGCAATCGGCGCCGTTCAGAGACCGTTCGAGCATTGCGAAAATCTTCGAGATCGACGAAATGAATTTTCCAGTCGAGACCGCCGCCCCCCGAGAGCATCAAGTTGGTTTCCTGTAGGTCGAGCGTGTAAATACCGGCGTCGTGCAGGCGCCGGACTTCGGTGGCGATGAAGCCCAGGACGACGCGCCGGTGGCGAAAATTGCCCCGGCCGCCGACAAGGACAACTTTGCTCATGATGCGCGCATCATTGAGCGCCTCGCTAATCACGTAGCTGCTCTGAACTGCCCCCTTCGAGCGCATTTCGGCCGCAGCCAAAGGTTCCGGATGGGCGAAGCCCGCCGTCTTGAGCATCGCGGCGCCGCGCAGTACACGCTGCGCGCGTGAACCGCGTAACCTTTTCGTCCAGCCCTTGAGCCACGAGCCTTCATACACGCGCTTGATAAAGACCGCAGTGCCGTCTACGACGATGAATCCGGCTACGGTTCTCGCCGACCGCTTGAGCGGCCGGAAGCCGGGTCCGCTAATTAGTTGGCTGGCTTGCGCGACGACCGCGGCCCACGCGGGAGTGCGCGCAGCGAGAATCTGCATCCGCATTGCGCATCCAACCTATCCGATTCAGCCGGACGACGCATGTTCGGCGGCAACAAAGACACGACGGAATCGGGCTGACAGCCTAATTATGCGCCTCAGGCTGAGCGGCCCAAAGCGTGGCGGACGGTATTCAAAATGTAGATAAAGTCGCGTGGCGAAGAAATCTCACCCATCAGAGCGACCGTAGACAGCAGCTCCATTTCATCCGACACGATGTTGTGAGTACGGCGGATCCGCTCGTCCTTGCGGAACTCTTCCCACGCCGGCTTCTTGTTGTTGTGATCGCTCGGCCGGAGCAATTCGACGGCGCGCGGGTTGGCCAGAAAGAACAACTCGCGGCGATCGAGTCCGAGGACCTCAGCCAACCGGCTTAACACCTTGTCAGACGGGTGGCGTTTGCTGGATTCGAGATGGCCGACGTACGGCGTCGACGTTTTGATTCGGCGAGCGATCTCCTGCTGCGTCAAGTCCAACTGACGACGTCGGTCGCGAATCACCTGTCCAAAGCTCCGCTCTTTTCGTTTTGCCATCGCACTCTCGACCAAGCTGAGCGATGTAGTCGGGATCACGCAGTTTCGCCAAAGGCCCGTCACTCAGAGCGCGCCCAACCCACTAAACACCAGCATGGCCCCAAAATTCCGTTTGGAGGTTATCTGTGGACAGAGAATCCACAGAAACTGCGACGTTTCCCCCCGGAAATTCTCGTCCCTGACTTCTGCCTTACATAGGCCAGAATCTGCGAGTTAATGCATTTAAGAATCAGCAACCCGCGCGCGACCGTCTCTTCGCTAGTCATATTAAGCCTGACGGCATCGGCTACCGCAAGTAGGCCTCTTGGAATTGCCGCAATTTTGGCGCACCAAACGATTGATCAGGATACTGAGGGCGTTTGCGACTCGTCAGCGGTCGCTGCCGATCCCAATTCAATTGCCATACGGATTGCGTCCGTTGTTCATGTAGATTGAGAAATCCTGGACGCCATCGATCGCGCGCTGCGGACTTTTGAACTCGCGGACGGTGCCGGCCTTGAGACCGTCTAGCTTCAGCGTGTCCTGTCCGAGGGGCCGTCCATTGCGGTCGTAGTAATGTACTTCGAGATCGATAGCGCGGACGCGATCCGCGGTGTTGCGAACCTGGCCCGCCACACAGACGCGGTTGCCGTCGTGCTCCAGCCGGCTGCGCAGGACCTTGACGGGCTCGACCGAAACCAATGAATAGAAAACAAAGCCAACGAAGGCGAGCGCACCCGCCAGCATTACCCATCCACCCTTGCGCATCTATTCATACATCCTGTAGGAATTCGGACCCCGTCCAAGTACAGACTTTTTCAGTAGGATCGGGGTAGCATGAGCACGTGCTCGCTGATCGAGTTAAGCACCATTTCCTGTGAAACCGGTGCGATTTTGAGCAGTCTGCATTCGCGAAAAAAGCGTTCGACGTCGTATTCCTGCATATAGCCATAACCGCCGAGCGTTTGCACAGCGCGGTCGCAGGCTTCGAACGAGGCGTCGGCCGCGCGTAACTTCGCAATGTTCGCCTCGGCACCGCAGGGCTTGCGATGATCGAATAGCCAAGCCGCCTTCATCATCATAAGCTCGGCGACTTCGAGCTTGGAGTAAGCGTCGGCCAGCGGATGGGCAATGGCCTGGTTCTGGCCAATCGGGCGCCCGAAGACGATTCGATCCTTGGCGTAACGGACCGCCTTATCGACCGCGGCGCGTCCCATTCCGATCCCTTCCGCGGCAATCAGAATGCGTTCGGGGTTGAGGCCGTCGAGGAGGGTGACGAAGCCACGGCCTTCTTCGCCGATTATATCCGCCGCGGAGACCTTCAAATTGTCGATAAACAGCATGTTGGTATCGACCGCATGGCGGCCAAGCTTGTGCAGTTCACGCACCTCGACCGCATCGCGATCGAGGTCGGCGAAGAAGAGCGTCATGCCATCGGTCTTTTTGGTGACCTGCTCGATTGGCGTCGTGCGCGTCAGCAGGAGCATCTTTTTGGCTTCCTGCGCCTTGGTGATGAAGACCTTGCGTCCGTTGATGATGTAATTGTCGCCCTCGCGCCGTGCGAAGGTTTTGATATGCGTGATGTCATTGCCGGCGTCCGGTTCCGTCACTGCAAACGACATATGCAGTTCGCCGCTGATTACGCGCGGCAGCCAGCGCCGTTTCATTTCGTCGGTGCCATGACGAATCAGCGGGGTCAGGCCGAAGATGCCCAAATGGATCGAGCTGGCTGCGTTCATCGCCCCCGCGTAGGCGACCTCGCGCATTATCAGCGCAGCCTCGGTGATACCGAGTCCGCTGCCGCCGTATTCCTCGGGAATGGCGATACCCAGGTAGCCAGCCGCAGCCACCGCCTGATAGAACTCATGGGGGAACTCGCCACCCGAATCTTTGCCGCGCCAATACTCATCGGGGAACCGCTGGCATAGCGCACGCACTCCGGCAACGATTTCGTTCTGTGAATCAGTGAGCTCAAAATCCATTTGGCCGTCTCCCCACAGGCTGAAGCCGCATTTGCGGCCGCAAGCGTCTGCTTGTCTCAGCAGATTAACCCGAGCCCCATGCAGTTCCAAGCATAACATCCGCACGGTCGGACACTCGGCTTCGATTCAGCGCCCATACCGCAGTGCAGCGGGCATCCATTTTGCTCACCCATCTGATTGACCGAAATCGAGAGCTTGCCACGGCCTGCCGCATCAGGCGAACACTATGGTGGGAGGGCATTTTGCGCGATGCGCTGCAAATCCGCACATTTTGATCAAGTTCGCAGATGCTCGCGATTTGGGCAGCGGCTGCCGCGCGCGTGGGCGTTGCGTTGCGATCGATTTCGTGAAAAATGGGTTGGTTGTCGCCGCTTCACTCCGCGCTTCGTACCGTCGCTCTCCACGATCCGACGGTTATCGGGGGTCGGCGGCACATCAACCAACAAAAGTGTCGCAGGCACGAAACGAATCCAAGGGTCGGCCGCCCCGTAAGCGGCTGGGAGGATAACGAGTCAAATGACTCCGAAACAAGTTCTTCAATTGATCAAGGAAAAGGGCATTGTGATGGTCGATATCAAGTTTATCGACCTGCTTGGGACTTGGCAGCATTTCTCCGCACCGGTGTCCGAGTTCAAGGATGAAGCGCCCTTCGACGAGGGTCTTGGCTTCGACGGTTCGTCGATTCGCGGATGGCAGGCGATCGACAACAGCGACATGCTGGTAATCCCCGATCCTGATACTGCGGTGCTCGATCCGTTTACCAAGGACCCCACGCTCTCGCTGATCTGCACAATCCAGGACCCGATCACCCGTGCCGATTATTCCCGTGACCCGCGCAACGTCGCGCGCAAAGCCGAGGCCTACCTCAAATCGACCGGAGTCGGCGACACCGCCTACTTTGGTCCCGAGCCGGAGTTCTTCATCTTCGATTCGGTGCGGTTCGATACTACGCAGAACTCCAGCTATCACTTTATCGAATCGAACGAGGGCAACTGGAACAGCGGTCTTGAGAACGCGATCAAGGGCGGTCTCAACCTTGGCTACAAAGTCAAGAACAAGGAAGGCTACTTCCCGGTTCCGCCGACTGATAGCCTTCAGGATATTCGCACCGAGATGGTGCTCGAGATGGAACGTGTGGGCATCCGTGTCGAGAAACAGCATCACGAGGTCGCGACTGCGGGGCAGGCTGAAATCGACATGCGCTTTCAGTCTCTGGTGAAGATGGGCGACTGGTTGAGCTGGTACAAATACATCGTCAAGAACGTGGCGGCACGCCATGGCATGACGGCGACCTTTATGCCCAAGCCGATCTTCGGCGACAATGGCACGGGCATGCACACCCATCAGAGTATATGGAAGGGCGATACGCCGCTGTTTGCCGGCAACGGTTACGCCGGAATGTCCGAGCTTGCGATGCATTACATCGCCGGCATCCTGCATCACGCGCCCTCGCTCGCGGCCTTTACCAATCCGGGCACGAACTCGTACCGGCGATTGGTCCCGGGCTTCGAGGCGCCGATCAACCTCGCATACTCGAGCCGCAATCGATCGGCCTCGGTACGTATTCCGATGTACTCGCCATCACCTAAGGCCAAGCGAATTGAAGTCCGCTTCCCGGATCCGACCTGCAACCCATATTTGGCGTTCTCCGCGATGTTGCTCGCCGGCCTGGACGGTATCCAGCGCCGGCTTGACCCGGGCCAGCCGCTCGACAAGGATATCTACGCGCTCTCGCCGGCAGAACTGGCGGAGGTGCCGAGCATGCCCGCGTCACTCGAAGAGTCGCTCGCCAATCTCAAGCGCGATCACGAGTTCCTGCTCAAGGGTGACGTGTTTACCGAGGACCTGATCGAGACTTGGATCGATTACAAGATGGCGAAAGAAGTCAGTGCGATCCGTCTGCGGCCCCATCCATACGAATTCGCGCTCTACTACGACGCCTAATCGATCGCGGTCGAAGCATCGAATTGCGCACAGCAAAGGCGACGGGAGCGATCCCGTCGCCTTTGCCTATGGCGTTTGGTGCCCTCGGGAACTGATACAATCTCAAGCCCGCTGCGAAAGTAATCGCCGCACACCCGTCAATCTCTCGCATTTGGCGAAAAATCGTTCGTGAAATTCTCACTTCGACAAGCCCTCAAGAATCGCGCTTGAGCGGTGGATCATCATTTCGATCTGTTGCAAACACGTGTAATTACTACGTTATTGTATCGTCGAACCGATTTTGCAACTTCCACACCGACGATTCCCAGACGATGGGCGCAGTTCTTGTATGCAATAACTTCGCTCTAGACCGAGCGGCGTACGGATCCTCAGACCGACGCCAGCTCGGACTTTAGAGGGAGGTTTCAGGCATCGTGAAGGTTTCAACACGGGCAATGGCAATCGTCGCAGGCCTTGCGCTCGCGGGAACAACAGCGCTCCCAGGATGGGCTTTCGAGACGCCCAATTATGGGGTGCAGGCGATTAGCGCCGACTTCGTCCCGACGAGTGAGCAGGTGCAGACAGAATTGAGGATCCTCAACGAACGGCTGGAAGCGGGCCGAGAGGCCTCGTTCTATAGCAGCGAGGCATCGGGCGAGTATCTTGAGGCCGAGCGCTATTACAAGTTTGGCCGTTACGACGAGGCGCTCGCCTACGCCAAAGCCGGGGAAAAAGCCCTTCCAGACATTCCTAACTGGGTCAGGCCAGATACCGCTTCGCGTTAGTTTTCCGCGTGCGCGAGGACGCTAGTTCCCGGCGTCCTCGCTCTACCCAGGAGGCAGGCAGCTTCCCCAACTGCCTGCCTCCAATAATTCTTCCTGGCATTTAGAAGTCCTTTTTCAAGCGCATCCTTTATCGCAATTCGCGAATTCAAACGCCCGCGGCTGCTCCGTAACCCGCAACACTAATCGAAGCGCTGCGCCTCAGATGATAATGTGGTTGCGCTGCGACCAGGGGCCGCCGGGCCGCGCCCACGACATTTGATTCCATGCAATTCTAGCCGATGATTCGATACCGCCGCGCCCTGAGCGCACTCGCTCTGACTATCTGCTTTGCTACGGCTGCGTCGGGCGCTCCATCCCCGGTCGCAACGCCAATGGCATCGGCACCTGCTGAGCCAGCCGCAGCCGCACGCACAGTTTCGCCATCGCCGGTACCGACAAGCGCACGCGCAGTCGCGGTTTCTGGAAACGCCACCCGCGCATCAGTCATCTCTTTCCTTGGTCAGGTCATCGGCTGGTATCGCGTCGCGACCGGGGATCTGACCGTGCGCGATCCAACCGATATCCTGTACGCCGCCGACGATCGGCAATTGGCGGGTGAGGTGCTTCATCTCGCCTTTGATTATGCCCGCGCGCAAGCGGCGCTACTCAAGGTGAGTGGCGACGACAATCCGCAAGCCGGTACGGAGGCGGCGGGTAGCACCGATCTGAGCGCGCGCCTCGCTTCTGCTAAGGTCGCGGTCGCCGGTTTCGCGAATAAGGTCCGCAGCCTGCAAACGCAACTAAAGCAACCCGGGAAGGGCAATGACCTCGTTAGCCGTGAGCTAGCGGCTGCGCAGGGTCAACTCGATCTTGCGCAATCGCATGTCGATTCGATCAACGCGTTGATTGATTACGAGGCCGGAAGCAACGCCGGAGACACCACTCGAACCAGCCTGTCCGCGCAGATCGATGAGCTCGAGGCCTCGCTACCGCATGGTGACCAGGCCAAGGCGATCGCGCAAACCCAAAACGCATCCGTCGCTATCGTAAGCGTCCCGCCCTCTGCGGGTTTCCTAGCACGGGGCGAGTTTCTAATGTCGTTGCAGCGTGAGCATCAGGCGATCGATGATACCCTGCGGATGACCGCCGAGATCGTCACCGCCGCCACTACGCAGCGCAATCAGCTCAGCCAGAGTCTGCGCGAAATCGACGATCAGAGCGTGGTCGAGGCCAGCAAAGCCTCTTCCAGCAATATCGTAACGGTTCGTGAGACGCGCGACGTTTTCCAGCAACTAACCGCGCGCCGCAAGCTCGTCAGCGACGCATTGCAGCCGCTGGCTCGGCAAATTGCCACTCTTAATCTTTATACAGACAACCTCCAGCAGTGGAGTGCGGAAATTTCACGCCGGTCCAAGACCGAAGTGCTGAGCCTCGCTTTTCGCATCACCGTTCTGGGCATCCTGGTCGCGCTGGTTTCGCTGGGCGCGATCGCGTGGCGCAAGCTGACCTTCCGCTATGTGCCGGACATTCAGCGGCGCCATCAGTTGATGCAGCTGCGACGGTTCGCAATGGCCATCGTGATCATCCTGATTCTGATCTTTGGATTGGGCGGTGATCTGCGCGTATTCGCGACCGTGATGGGTTTCGCGGCAGCCGGCGTGGCGCTCGCTCTGCAAAACGTCATTCTCTCGTTCGCGGGTTACTTCTATATAAGCGGACGCTTCGGAATTCGTGTGGGCGATCGGGTGCAGCTTGCCGGGGTCACCGGCGACGTACTCGAAATCGGTCTCTTTAAACTTACCCTGATGGAACTCACCAACGACGCCAATGGCCGCCAACCGACCGGACGCATTGTTGTCTTTCCCAACTCGATCGTTTATCAAACCAATGGCAATTTCTTTAATCAGCTTCCCGGTGCGCGTTATTCATGGAACGAGATGCGCTTGACGCTCGCGCCCGACTGCGATTACCGTCTGGCCGAGCAGCGGGTGATGGAAGTTGTCGGCGCAGTCTTCGCGAAATATCGTGATTCCATCCAGCGTGATTACCACAACGTCGAGAGCGGGCTTAACATAAGTTTCGAGAGTCCCCGTCCATTTAGCCGGCTGCAACTCGGTGATGCCGGTATCGAGGTGGTGGTGCGCTATCCGGTCCCGCTCGCAACCAGCGCGCAGGCGGTCGACGAGATTTCGCGCCGTCTCATCGACGCGATCAACCGCGAACCTGGTCTGCGCCTCGTCCCGCAGAGCACGCCGTCGCTGCAGCGCGCCGACGCATTATCGAAGAATGAATCCACCTCCGCCGCGGACACCGTCGCAGTCTCTAGCCCACCCAATCCGGCTACGCCATCGGTACTCGCAAGCGATAGTAATGCTGGCATCACGCCCGCGGCAGCAGGCGTTGCCGGAGCGGCTGGATTTGCTGCCGCAAATGCAGTTACCTCGGCGCCAACTCCACCCGCGTCGCCATCAGCCGAGCCGCCTAAACCTTGAGGCCGAGTATGGAAGTGCTGTCGCGCCGCCTTTCAGCATCTTCAGATTCGATGCCGGAGGTCAGTCGGTTAACAACAAAGTAAGCCCGAACGGAGTCTCCGTCTGCAAGCTTTATCCGGCCGTCTTTTCGGTCCTTAAGGAAGGTGACAGACAAACCATACTTGACTATTAGCAAGTGCGCCTGCGAATCCAATCGGCGAAAATAGCAGTCGTTCGATCTCAAAACACGCCGCAAGCTGACGATGAAGGCGCCGCCAGTTGAATCCCATATGCGTGTGATAGCTATTTCCTTTGTCACGATCGGCATGCCGGCGCCTTTGAATGACAGTATTCGCTCTTGCGAAGAGCATTTTCATTAGTTCAACCGCCGAATATTGTTCCGTATATTGATAATCACCGACACCTCTCCAACTCGCATACCCTCTAAGTACCTGTTTAAAAATAAGGGGAGGGCCGATTTCAATCGGTACGCTGATGACAATCCTTCCGGCAGGAGAGATGAGCCTACGCAATTCATTCAAGATGAAGTTGAGATCGTCCTCTATGCAGTGCTCCAGGACTTCCATGCACGTGATCACGTCGAAAGCGGAATCATAGGCTTGCTCGCTAAGTTCCGTGGTTGTGCAGAACCTTAGATCTCGTAGATCCGCCAAGCGATAGCGACAATCGTCGATTTGTTGTTGACCATTGTCGGTGCCGATCGCGTTTGGAAAGATATCATAGATCTGCGCTAGAAATGTGGCGTCGCCGCAACCATAGTCGAGCAGTTTGCCGCCAGCGTACTGCTCCACCAACTTGCGAGCCACCGCGAAGCGGCTTCGATGACTGAAACGGATTGCCAGAATACTCGAAGATAGTTGCTCTCGCTCATAGCCTCCTGGAGGTATGGTCTTCCTCATAGTTCAACTTGCTCAGGCAGGGAGATCGTTATCAGAGCAATCGCAACCGGTATCAGCGCTGCTGCGTTGCGTTTCAAAATGCTCCTATGCTACGAAACGTACCACCATCTGGCATGCCACCGCAAGTTTTGGCCGGCTATCGGCGCGCAAATCGACAGAACGCTCGTTTCGAATCTCGATCCATCACATCGTATACCGAGGCCTATAATCGCATGCACGGGACCAAGAATTCCATCTACGATTTCTTTTTTAGGCCGCAGGTCACTCTGGCAGCAAAAGGCTCTTACATTTGGGTCCTCCTTATCTTTCTTCTCGAAGTAATCGTTCTTAACGTCGTCCATCTGCCCATCAATCTGACCTTCTACAAGTTCGCATTTCACGACGAAGGATCTAACTTGACGATCCAGTTCCTGCTCGCACACGGGTTCCGGCCTGTAATTGATCTCGGATATTCTTACGGGCTCCTCACGCTACCGATTGAACGTCTCTGGTTCGCTATTGCCGGCATGACACCATATGCCTATCAAGAAGCCATGCTCGCGGCGGGTCTCCTTATGGCTTGGGGCTTTGCCAGGTTCGCTTCAAATCTCAAACTGAACGGCGCAGAGGTACTGTTGATGGCTTCCGCACTACCAATCGCCGTGATGTCATCTTACGCGAATTTCGCTAAGGCTCTTGAAGCGACCCTCCTGTGCAATGCATTAGCTGAACATGCCGGGGGTCACCGCCGACTCACCCTGACACTTGCGACTATCTCGTGCCTTGTCAAACCAGCACTGGGATATTTTTACGTCCTTCTTCTGATCACACTAGCGATAATCCAATGCCGTAAATCCGAACGGCCTTTACATTATCTGTGGCACTTAGTTTTACCGGCAGGGGTGGTCGGTGCAGGCCTTTTGGCACTGGTCACAATTACATACGGTTGGAAACCTCTGTTTTGGACACTATTTCCCGTGAGCGGAGCTGAGACGTACAGGTATCTCAACAACGGCTTCTTTCGCGCAGGCAGCACCCTCTACTACTTTCGAGGCGTTCATCTTGGATACTATTTTGGGACAATAGCAGGCTTCTATCTTTGTGGCACCGTCGTTGTTTTTCTTGCAGGAATCGTTGCGGCGCGAAGGCTTAGCCGTGGTCAGGATAGTGACTCGCCCAGCGCTGATGAGCTGATGGTCATATGCGCAATGCTGCATGCGATATTCATATTCGGATTGTTTGGCAGTGCAGGATCGTGGAGCTACTATTCTTACATTTTAGTGATGGGTGTTATTCTGGCTATACGCTATTGTGGCCAAGTCGCGCCGCTAGTAGCGGCGATGGCTATTGGATTGGCTGTCTTAAGTAACAAGTCTGACTTCGCATCGACCTACGAGGCTTGGCGGCTTACAGCCCGAAGCTCAACAACCGCGGGTCTCTGGGCTTTCCCTGCAGAGGTACGGGAGTGGTCGCGGGTTGATCAGACGATCGATAGCGGTGGCGGCGTGGTGCTAAGTTGGGCTGGCTGTGCGTTTTTATTGGATGCTCGCCTGAGAGCTCGGCCGGCACTATATATCCTGCCGTTCCAGTCCAGCGGCCGCGAGATTCAACGTTATGCTTCTCAGATCAAATCAGCGAGATATGTCATCGCCTGTTCAAATCTTGATTTCATCGATTGGTCGCTGCATTTTCCCGAAATCCATCAAGCCGTCGCTGAGCATCGGCTACTGTGGCAGGGTCGGTACTTCGAGGTGTTTTTGCGTCAATAACCTAGCTCTTTGTCGTTATGCTTAAGGCCAAATGCATTTTACCGAAAGATCGCCGACATCAAGAGCGAGCGTAAAATAGACTCCATTGTACCTCAGGAAGGAAGACCTCAGAGACGCTACCTCGCGATGCTAATCGATCTCAGCGATTCACATCGTGAACAGCCGTACTGGTAGCAAAGAGCATCGGATCATGGAAGCCCATTACCGCTGACTACATGATGAATTCTAGGCGCTAGCATTACTGGGTGCGCTGTTGGCTTACGCGACAGACTCAAGGCACGCACAGCCATTGACTATTGAGCCCATCGATCCACGAGCCTGTCTTCGCTCCCGAATGCGTGCAAGTAACCGGTGGATTAGCGGGTGGATCGCAGTCCGTGCAGTAGAATCGTCCGCCGCTCAGCACAGTGCCCGGAATTTTTGCAAATGGCATGCCGGTACTGATTTGCATGAGACCTGAAATGTCGGCGGTCGTATTGCGCGCCGGTGCAGTATAGGCGGTGGTCGAGCCGCCGATATCGTGATAGCTCGTTCCGGCCACGCCAAGAGCGATCGAAGTTGCGGTGCTGCCCTTGAGAACATCCCAGGTCGCACAGCCGGTGACCGCACTCCACGCAACATTGATGTAGTTGCCGCTCGTCAGGGTCGCGTTACCGTTCGCCAGCGTATTCGACGCCGTCGAAACGTTAGTCACACCACCGTTGATATCGTGGCATACGACATAGTACGGCCCGTATGAAGTGCTACCGGTAGTGCCGACCACCGAGATCGTTGCGGCGGCCGGGTCCGCGATTGGATTCACGATCAAGTGATTCAGGCCCGCATCTAACGTCGGCACCTGCTTTAGTTCGACCTGTTGCAAGAGCGAATAGTTAGGCAGCCCGAGCGCGAGGATGTTGGGATTGCCCGCTTGATTCGAGAGCGGAACGCCGCCCGCATTGCCAACGTCGATCAATTGCGTTGGCGTGCTCGGCGAGCCGTTGGTGTAGTCGATAATTTCAGGGGCTGCGACCGAAGCGCCGAAATTGTTGAAGATCGTCCCGATAAAAATTGAGCCGACACCGCCGTTATCCTGGATTACGTATGGGCCCGAATTGCGCGTATCGATGTTGCCGTTCTGAAAAACATAGGGGCCGGCTGACGGGCCGTTCAGCAGGAAGGTGGTCACCCAGTTGCTGTTCGAGAACTCCTGGTCGACGAAGGGGTAGTAGTAATTTCCCTGCGATTGGTTTTCGATCCATCCATAGCGCAATGAGCCGCGATCGACGCAGCGCGGATGAGCATCTTCATGGTCGCCGCCGCCGCCGCCCTGGTAAGCCTCGCAGGCTACATCGGTACCGTCGACCACGGCATTGCTATTGATCGAGTCGTTCCAGGCCGCGCCGAAGTCGATACCCAGATGACCGCCGAAGCCATTCCAATTCTCGACGTGGCCCAGGAAGTCGTTATTGAAGAAATCGGCCTGCACGTAGTGTGCGGCTGCGCAGGAAAGATTGGTCCAGCACGAGCCGTTCCCGCCGATCGCGAAGAGTCCGTCCGGGCTTGCACCTGCGCCCGGATTAGAATCTGCGCACAATTCCAGGTCATGGAGATTGTCGTTGGCGGTCAAGCCGATCGCGGAACCGTTGGTGTTAAGGACGGTGAAATCGATATTGTAGCCGCCGGCATAGCTATAGCCGATCTGCGTGGCGTCGAGGCTGGTATCGAAGGTCTCCAACAAAAGCGTATTCGCGTCGCGAGTCCATTTGGCGTTCGGCACCGTATAGGCCGAGGCATGAACGCTGCCGAACTCGAAACGGATCGAATCGATATCGCCGGTGAACGCGTTGCTCCCGTTACTGCTGCCGTCAGGCCAGAATTGATGCGGGCCGCCGTCCGGCAGCATAATCTCCTCGAACGGACCCTGCGTTATTCGATTGCCCGAGGCGAACGAATCGCACAGCACCGCCGTACCGCCTGGAACACCCTGCCATATACGATAGGTCGTACCGTCCCAGTCCTCCTCAATTTCGTATACGTTACCCAGCGTCTGGGCCGGGCAGGCCGCAAAAGTATGCACCCCCGTACTGACCAGGTTGAGGCTTACCTGACCTCGTTTGCGCTAGTGAATATGAAGCTGAAAGCGCCGGGTCCGCTTCCAGGGTAGGCGTTGCGCGAACCCAAAAGTTGACCGTTGCCGGACGCCTTCATATAAAACGCGATATTGTCGTGGCTGGCGAACCAGGTGTTCAGATTTTGCGCGCCGGTGCCATCCAGGAAGCGTGCGAGATCGATCCATTGGGAAAGCTGGCCCGGCGCCGAGACCAGCGAGTTGCCGGTCCCGACCAACGCGCTTGCATAGGTCAGGTTACCGACGCCCCAGCCTTCCTGAATGACCGCGTTGCCGACGTAGTTCTGACAGAGCGACGAACCGGTATCACCCTTCAATTCAAGGTTCGTGCAGGGAATCCGAAGTGGCGCCGAATGCATATAGCAGACGTCGGGCTTCGGCAAATACACCGTCTTGCGGAGACCCTGCGTCGAGAAAGTTGGCGGGTTCGCCCCGCACGCATCGTAAATCGCCTGCTGAATCCCGGCCAGATCGTCGGTGTTGCCGTCGCCCAGCGCGTTGTACGGCGGTGCCATCACGTTCAGCACATGATTGACGCTTGCGGTGAGCGAGGTGAGCTGCGCATGCACCTGGTTGCTAATCAACGGCGCCGACTGAACGGTCGAGGTCGGGATGAACGCAACCTGCGCGCCCGCAATGGTAACTGGACCGCAATCATTTAAACTCATCGGTCCGAGTATCGGAGACAAGCTGGTTCCGGCGACCGCCTGCAAATAGCCCGAAACCACCAGTCTTCCGTTGCCGCCGTTGCTGACGAATATTTGCCCCAGGCTGATGGACGGAACGTCCCCACAGAAGTTTGAGCCAGCCGCCAGGATGTACTCGTTGGTCTGCGCATTTGTGAGACTTGGAATCGTATAACTTAGAGTACTGTTCTGGAAGCCGCCGCTATTGGTATCGAGATCTGCGCAGTCCGTGTTCGAGAGTTGCAGTAGCGCTCCGGTGCCATTGGATGCGCCGCCCGTGAATACGGTCGAATAATTGCCAGGCTCGGAGCCCGTCGTCGTCTTACAAGCTATCACCTGCGACCAGCTTGAACCTGCGTCGAGCCGAATCCGCGTGAAACCGGTGGGCAACGTGAACGATGGGCTGCTCCCAGCGCCCATCACCAACACCAGCGCATTACCGCTCGTAATAGTCGCGGGCGCAGTGATCACCAGCGGCGTAGCGCTCGGCCCGGCTTCGCTCGAGGATACGACAGCAATCGTGGCATTATTCGTTTTCAGTTGTACATTGCCTTGAGCGAATGTTATTGCCTGCCCGCTGGCCGTTGCAGGTCCCAAGCCACTTAGCGCGCCGCTACCAAGGTTTAATCCGTTAAGGGTCGTACCACTTTGCCCATAGCTGATAGCACCGCCAGCTATGCTCCCCGCATTCAGGTTCTGCAGCCGATTGGCGCCCATATTGTAGTTGGCGGTTGCTGTCGCCAGATCGTTTAAGTGGCTCTGGCCCTGCGATAAAGCGTCCCCCGTCGTCGAGTTTGGCGCAAGGCTCCGTATGCGATGCGCGGAAGCCGATACGTCAATACTTAGTGGGAATCCACTCGGCAGCTTAGCTCCGCTAGTACATGACCATTGTCCCTCCGAACCGAGAGCGAGTGCGCCGAGCCCACCGCCCGCGCATGGGTTGGCTTGCTGGCAGTCGGAGCACCAGTATCTTGACCGTCCTGCTCGGTCGGTAGCTGTGCAAGCGGCAAGCTGACAATCCGCGGCGCAACCGATGCGGCGCCTGACAGATGATTGTTAATGTCGGCACGAAACTGTGCGCCGGCCCCGATTCCGACATAGTTCGGAATCGGCCGAAACTGCCCGTACGCGACCGTCGCAGCCACAACCCAGATCGTCAATGTCATAAGTACTTCGACGGTTCTGACGTAATTTGCAATCGCCCTGACGCCGGTCAACACTGAATGCCATTTCATGTTAAATAAGCCTTTAGCAGGTGGAATAACCAGTCAATCTGAGTACTTCGCGAGGCCTCACGCAGCGGCCAAGTCGAGCGTTGGACCCCTTAGAATCCGATCGCAAGCCACGAAAATCCGTTGCTCTTCTCGCTGCCTCCGGATGGATCTATCGATACGTCGAGCACGAAAATTCCGCCGACTGTATTCCAACTGACCGCTGACGCCGACGTGTTCTGGCCAGCGGTCTTGTAATAGACGTTGGTCGCGAGCGGCGGCGTCAACATTGTGTTCGGAAATCTGATTGGCCAGGTAACCGGATATTCCGTGTCGCTAGGGATGTTCGTTTCTGGCAGCGGGTAGTAGCCCCATTGAATGATTGCCGTTATCTGGCCCCGGGCAATATCGGCAACCGGGATTTGGATATAGCCATTCGCTTGCAGTGAACCAGTAAACCCCGCCATAAAGGTCTGCAATACCCCAATGCTGGCGATGTTGACCTCCTGTCGCTGCTTTAGCAGCGCCGTGCGGTTTGCGAGTTGCTGATGCGGCTGGTTGCTGAGCCCGATACCACTGAAGCTCGCTCCGCTCCCGGCTCCTTCGACAGCATCGGTTTGCTGGAGCTCGTAGATTTCGTTAGCGCTGAATTCCGGGCTGTCAATCAGTGTGGACATCTCTCTCACCATTATCGTGGACTGCATCTTTCGAATGTGAAACCGAAGATTTCAAAGGCGTATCTAGAACGTCAGAGTCCAGGTGCCCGCGTAATTGCCGGTACCCGTATAGGCAAAGGCCGGAACCGATACATGAGCGATCAGCGGGCCTGGCGCAGTATGCAATGCGATCAGAGTCCATACCACTGAAGCGTCAGTCGTGGTCGCGTAATTGCTGTTTCCCAAGTTGGCGCGCTCGGTGCGCTGGTCCCGGCAGTCGTGCACCGTTGAAGATTGCCGTTTGCGTCAACTATCATCGTTCCCGAAGATTGGGCGACGCTACCGATCCATGAGGGATTCGCCGTACCCACCGAGGCTGGCAATGCGGCCGCACCCGAGTTCGCGAAAAGTCCGAGTTCCTGAATGGTCATCCCGGCAGCACCGTAGTCGGTCGCTTGAAGAGAGTAATTGAACTGGACGCTTCCAGGGGATGGAAAGGAATAAGCTCCAATCGCATTGTAATATGCCGGCGCTGCGCTGAGACCGGTGTCACCCGCGGTCGGAGCAGATGCACCTGATCCGAAGCCCATCGCGCTGACCGACTGGCCCGCGGTGATGCCCGCGATCAAATTGGCCAGTGTGGGCAAGCCGGTGTTGACGAACAGATTCCGCCGCTGCCAGATTAGGCAGCCGCGCGTATATAGTCTGACGATCCCTTGTGGTCGCATGGTTACCTCTCGAAGATATGCCGGCCTCAGCCAGCTATAGTGTGGAAGAGATCGCGACGCCGTTGACCGTAACACCTGAGTCAGCGATCGCGGGTTCGTTGACCCCATACGTCACGCCCGTATGAAGGAAATGTCCATTGTAAAGGGGTGCTATGATCTTTGTATCGGCCACCGGCCACGCGGACGCATCGATCAAATCCCGTGGTATCGGCGCCGTATCCTCGCGCGAGAAGATTGATACAACCAAGTCCTGGGGCTCGGCCATAACATCGGCGATTGGTGCACCGATGAACCATAGTGAGTCGAGCCACGCGCGTACCGGTTTGAAAAAATTGATCGCGGCGACTGCGCGTGCAGCATCGACGGTCGCAACCGACTGCCCGCTTCCGAGGTTCAACCGTGCCTGGAATACAGCCCATCCTTCACTCTCTGGATATCTGGTGCCGCCCCAACTCGCCTGACCTTCGAGCAAGGTCACACTGGGCCAGCCAAGTGGTTTCAGCGCAGCTTTGATCGCATAGGGGGTCCCACGGGTTCGATGAAGCGGGATCGCGATCTGGAGCAGCGCACGCAACGAGTCAAAATCCGAAGGTCCCGCCACGCCACCCGGCGAATTCAGGGTATCCATATCAGTCAGCGTATCGATATCAAGTAAAGTATCTATCGATTCCGTGACCTGGGCTCCGAGTTGCCATTGTGGCGCGACTAGATCGAACTGCCATGCCAGAAACAGCAACGCACTGTCGGGTACCGAATCCAGCCGATAGACTAAGATCGATGTGAGATCGATTGCATCCATGCGCCCGATCAGATCGAGTAACGACTGGCTTCGTACGTCCTTGACAGAAGGCTGAATAGTCAGTTGCGCCATTGTGTAATTAGCCAGTCACGGAAAAGCTGGGTTGGGGTTGCTGAGAGGTCTTCATGACTCGCGCCGGTTCGGTTTCGCGGCCGCAATGAATAGGGCCGCGGTGACTTGATGCGCGCGGGAAGCTCTGCTGGTCCTTTCGCACTAGCTTTTGAGCGTGCTCGTCGCCTGGCCCAGCGTGATGGCGATGCAGTTCGCCCACTCTCCCGGCTGTAGCTGTGTATAATTCGGTGCGATAAGTGATACTTGGTATACGCCTGGAACCGAAAGCGCCTCGATTATCTGGCTCGGGACGATATCGCGCGAATTCGCGAAGCTAGTGCAATCGCATAGTCCGCCGCAGCCGTATTCGCCGCGGTCATCGTGCTCGCCGGGTCGGCGTCTGCGTACAGCGTAATCGTTCCGGCGATTTGGTAGTCTACTTCAGTGACCGCGAGCGCGTTGACCGTATCGGTCAATGGTCGTACATTTTCTGCGTTGAGTTCCGCCGCCAGCTTGGCGAGTAGTACTTCGGTGGCGAGCGCGGCCGGGTTCGGAGAAGGCCCAGGCTGTGACGTTGTCGGTCCAATCAGCACGTAAACGTTAACCTGCCCCGGTGCGGGCGATGTGATTTGTGCGTCGGCTATCGTTGGGTCCGCAGTTAGAGTGAAGTACCTGTACGAACCCTCTGGTCCTGCCACGCTGAACTGGTTTGGCGCCGCTTGGATTCGCGTCCGCAAGTGTTCGTCGGTCTCGGGCGATGAGCCGCCTGCGCTTATTGTCGTGTTCACGACGGCTCCGATTAAGACGCTGGGAGTCAATTGCACATTAATTTGGCCCGCCAGGTAACCATCAGCTCCCACGCCGGCCGTCGTGCATATGGCTAGTACTATTCCTACTGTTGCACCGGAAGGAATCGTCAGATCTGCAGTAGTCGCGAAGACAAATTGTCCGTCGCTTGTGCCCACCGGAGTTCCGGCTGAAATCGTGTATGAGACGCTGAGAATGTTTGCCAGCGTGAATTGAAGCATGACGCTCGCGCCCTGCGCGGGCAAGCGCGTTACGCTGAGCAATTGACCAAGATAATCGAGCATGGGAAATGCCGCGAATGCCAGCAAATTCTGCTGTCCCGCATATTGGATCGCGTTGCGGATCAGCGACTCGCGGTAAGCGTAAAGGTTAATCAGGAGACGCTCGACCTGCGCTGGCTGCAAGGTTCTGCCAGCCGCCGTCTGAAAAGCGGCGACCATATTGGCTAGGATCAAATTGGGGTCTAGTCCGTCGGCGTCGTTGACGAAGACCGGCGGTGGAAGGGCTGGAAGTCCGGCTGCCATTAGCATCACTCCCTGAGTGCCTGAGCACTTTGTTGGATTAAGCGCAAAGGCCGCGTCGAGCTTAAGGTGTTGGGATTGCTATTACGATTGTTTGTGCCTGCGCGGAGGTAGACGCGCTGGATCCGGTCGTAGTGAGTTTGAGTTGCCACGTCAGCGCGATATTAAGATGTGCACCTGCTTGAGTATCCCCATCAAGAACTGGCGTTGCGCTGATCGATAAAACTGTCACGCGCGGCTCCCACAGACTGATTGCTTCCGTAACTTCACGTACGATTGCTGGGAGCGCAGTATCAATCGGCGCATCAAGATAACGCCAAATGTCCACAGCGAACGTCGGTCGTAACGGATCGCTGCCTTTGGGCGTTGTCAAGATTATCTGGATGCACTGGTTTACATCGTTCACGCCTTGCACGACGTTGCCGATTCCGGACCCCGGCTCGCCGGGAGCGTCCAATGCCAATGACCAGTCGGCCGAAGTAATATCCGCAAGAGTAATCGCTCCGACAGACATGACTTACTGCTTAACCCGCCAATGAAGCCCGGATCTCGTCGCTTCCTTGGTCCTGGCAAAGCGCTCGCTCGCCACTTCATTGGCTATCCTCATCCTGCATTTACCTTTGTGCTACCACTTACTATTTGTCCCGATCCGGCCGGACAGCTCGTTGCGTCTCCGATCCGCGCGATTCCGGGCCCTCCGCCGGCGAGTTGAATTTGTCCCGAAGCTGACACCACAACGTTTCCTGACCCGTCGATTGCTATCGAAGCTCCGTTTGCGCTGATCGCCACGGTTCCACCACTGGGAATGGTCATTTGCAGCGAATGAGCCGACCGATCGTATTCGAACACCGCCCCATCTTTAGATGTCCAATGCAATTTGTCAGGGCTGGTGACTGGTGGTCTGTCGACGCTCGAGTAGATGGCACCCAATACTGCACCGTCCTCGTCGTATTCATCCATCACGCAAACGACCTGCTCACCCACGTCCGGAATCCAGTACATCTTGTCGTTTTGCGTCTTTGTAAAGACCACGGGCAGCCACCAACTCTCCATCTGATCGCGGTCAGGAAAAATAACGCGGACGCGGCCGCTGGTTGCGTCTTGTATCTTTACAATTCCCACTCGGTACATGTATTCCTATATCCCTCTTACATACTGCCAATGCTAAAATTGAAAGCCACAGGCCTGTCGCGGTGCACTCCTTCTGAATCGTACCGTCTGCTGGCTCATGATTTGCTGGATGCCTAACGATTTGTACACTTTATTGTTCGTCGACCCGGCGGGCCTCAAATTCAGTAGTATAGCCGGTCGCTCGCTCCAACCGATGGCGTGCGCTCTCGATTAGATATTTGCCGTCGTTGAAGCCAAACCCGCTAATCGTAAGATTATTTCCAGCCGTGTAAATTATCTCGCCGGGAGCTGTGATACTCGCAGTCGTGCGGACCATGTTCGCCCCATGCAGCGCGCTGGCCGCTTGAAGCGATGCTTGTTGTCCGTTCTCACAGGGAACAGTGAGTTTCAGCGTGTCGCCGGTAGGTGTCGCGGGCACGGCCATTACGTTCTTGGTCAAGAGTTGCTTGTTTTCCGGGAACTGGTACGAGACCTGAGATGCCATATATATACAATGTGTTTTCAGGCGGAAGGCGAACCGGAGCAAGTCATGTCGCGCGATTGTCGCGACCGAAGCTGCCGCCTCTAAAGCTCCGCGCGAATAGAAAATAATCTGCTTACCGCGGATTGTGAACTCGTAATTATATGCCCGCGCCAACCGGCGCAAAAAAGCTAGGTCGGTCTCCTGACGCTGCGTTATACGCGCAAACGTCAGGCTCGGTGCGCCGCTGGCCGCGATCATTGTGAGCCCGTATTTCGCTGCAATCGTTGAAGCAATTTGCATCAGCGTCTGAGCTTCGTAGCCAACGCTGCTGTGCGTCCGCATTGCCGGCGTGATGTAAGCTGCGAGACAACGCAGATGGAAAACATCGGGTGGCCCGCTCAGCGAAAGGTCATCGACCTGAAAATCGCCGCACGGAAGAAGAGGTTCTCCCGCGTACCCAATCATCAGATTGACCAGATCCCCCTCGGATGACTGCCAGCTTCCTTGCCAGAGTTTCTCGTGATCTTCGAGTTCAACCGCTAACTCTCCCGCCGCGCCAGATAAACAATCCTGGTATGTAATTGTTCTCACCATCCGGGAAATATTTGCGGTTATATTTACACCTTGGTAGTTGAGTACCCATTGCGGCGCACGAACGGGGAATGTAACAGTGCCAGCCATCTAGCGAGCCTCCAACGGCAATCTTAACTGCCGAGCCACAATGCCGTTCATTGCGCGGTCTTCCAAGGGGGTAGGTTGGTCGACGCGCTCTGACTCACTTGCAGAATGGGTATGGCGATCTGAAGCCCGGCTTCGAAAACAGGCTCGATGGGAATGAGGGGGTTCGCCATGACTATCGGAGCATATAGAGTCGCATCGCCATAGTAGGTCCACGCCAGCAGATCCCAGCGTTCACCGGCTAAGGTAACATGTGCGATATATTGCGCTTGTAACATTTATAAATAGACACTCGCCCGCTAGATATAATACCAATGCTTTGTCTACGCATTCACGATGGTCCGTCACCCGCTAGTTCTCACAATGGCGTTCGGAGGCACGTCGCCCGGGCTCAAGAGTGGCGCCGTCAGTCCTGCTACACCGGGAAGCTTCAAAATTGGCGATAGGCCAGGAGCGGATATCGACGGAGCTACAAATGGCAGTCCGGTCGTTCCGACGGTCGCAGTGACCCCCGTGCCACCTCGATAGACCATCAAACTGGTCGCGGTGCCCGGTGGTGCAGCGACGACGCCAATTAATGGAAATGACGCTACGGGAGACATCGAGGTACTATGATCGGACTCCAGCGCCCATTCTTTCAATCCCGCTCTTAACGTTATTGCCATCAAGTCACCCTCTGCACTCATCTGCTGCGCCGTCGTGCGAATCGACGTGACGATGAAGTAGCCGCGATGTACCCCATTCCCAAAGACCAACGCACGTGCGTTGTGATCGCCTCCGGCCGCAATCAAAGCGGCTGCTTGTGCTGACGGGTCAGTGAAGGACGCATGAAAATGGAAATCAAGTTCGATTGTCTCGAGACCAGCCGCCAACCATTGCAGCTTGGGCCGATCCTCAACCACTTGATGCTCAGCGTAATCCCAGGTCCGAGTGGACGCAAAAGCGTTAGGGGATCCTAATAGCTCAAACACTATGTCGCCGAGTACCGCGAACATTAGTTACTTACCATCCTTCGATAACGTGACTGCGTCAGCCCCAAGGTCCTTGAACGCAATTAGCTACGCCTAAAACGCGACCCGACGCTGTGATTGTAATTCACGGCCAATTATTCGAAGGAGCTCGTGACTATGGCGCTCGATGGCCTGAACAACTCGTTGTTCGAAATCGCCCGGTTCGGCGCCACTCCGAATCACAACTGAGGGGGAGAAATTCACGACCAACGGCTGCGTTACACCTAAGCTT
>Ga0182024_10000696_pt1 | contig 87383 bp, 63 predicted proteins | sample P32metaG_FD_120480 | JGI IMG/M metagenome (GOLD analysis project Ga0182024, IMG submission 120480) | Permafrost microbial communities from Stordalen Mire, Sweden - P3-2 metaG (Illumina Assembly) | ecosystem: Environmental > Terrestrial > Soil > Wetlands > Permafrost | place: Sweden: Stordalen... | reverse complement strand
GGCAGCGCACCCTCCATTCCGGCGACAACGATTAATACGCTGGCGCGCTGGATCGATTCGGCGTTTGCCGTGAGCCGATGCAGCCCGGCCACACCGACATCATATAGGCGCTCGACGGTGTTGCCGAAGAGCTCGGCGCAGATGGCAGCTTCCTCCGCCACCGGCATGTCGGAGGTGCCCGCGCTCAAGACCATCACGGTGCCATGGCTGCGGATCTCGGGCCGCTCACGAATTATCGTTCCGATCCGTGCCTCGGGTCGATAGTCGAGCGCGCGCAGCTTGCGCTTGACGAGGCGCGCCTTTTCCGGGGCCAGGCGGGTGATTAATAAATTCACGCCCGCCGCGAGCATCCGCTTACCGATGGCCGCAATCTGATCGGCGGTCTTGCCTTCGCCAAAAATCACCTCGGGCATGCCGCGCCGCAATCCGCGATGATGATCGATGCGGGCAAAGCCGAGGTCCTCGAACGGCAGATGCTTCAGGCGGGTAAGCGCGCGGTCGGCGCTCAGGCCGCCGGCGGCGACGAGGTCGAGAATTTCGCGGATTTTCTTTTCGGTCATTTCCGGCGCGAATCGCCCTGGGGTAGCTCGCGGTCAAAATGAATCACAACTTCGCGCACTGCGCGGGCGTCGCTGCGCGCGACCGTGATGGTCAAATCGCCGGACTTGAGCTGTTCACCGGGCTTGGGAATATGGCCGAGCCGCTCGACCACGAGGCCGCCGATGGTAGCATATTCGCCACGCTCTGGCAGCCTGAGTCCGAAGCGCTCGTTAAGTTCGGCGACGCTCGCCAGCGCCGACACCGCGAGGGTGCGCGGCCCGACGAAACGCGCGAGCTCCTCGAGTACGTCATGCTCGTCTTCGATATCGCCGACGACTTCCTCGAGCAGATCTTCCATGGTGATAATGCCGGAGGCGCCGCCGTACTCGTCGACCACGACCGCCAGTGTTTCACGGGTGCGTTGCAAGGCGACCAGAATTTCATCGAGAGGCGTGGCTTCGGGAAAATAGCTCACCGGGCGCATCATCTCGGCGACGGCGCGACTCAAGTCGGGCGCCTCGAGCAGGTCGAAGGCGTGGACCACGCCGACGATATCGAAGATGCGCCGGTGAAAGACCGGGATGCGGGTGAAGCCCTCGCGCCGGACCAATTCGATTACGGCGGCCAGCGTGGTTTCCTCGGGGACCGCTTCGACGCGGACCAACGGCACCATCGCCTTGCGCGCCTCGGCCCGGGTGAAGCGAAAGATGCGGCTGATCATCTGCTGCTCGGCGGGCAGGATCGCATCGAGGCCTGAGGCGGTTGGGGGCGCCGTGTCATCGGGACGCCGCCGCACCAGAATCGCGAGGTCCTCGCGACTCAGAAACACACTCTCCTCATCGGGCGAGACGCCCGCGAAGGTGCGCAGCCAGCGACTGAGGGCAGTTTCCACCGCGAGCAATGGTGCGAGCAGTGTAGCGAGGACGCTCAGCGGACGGGCGGCGAAACGGGCAACGGCGAGCGGCGAGCGGATCGCGAGCATCTTCGGAATCGATTCGCCGAGCAACAGCGAAATCGGAGCGAGGATAAAGGGCGCCCAGAAAACCGCGTGCGGATTGAGATTATAGAGGAAGCTGGTCAGCGCCGCGGCGGCAATCACGGTCGCAAGATTGTTGCCGGTGAGCATCAGGGCGACCACCCGATCGCGACGTTCGAGCAGGAGGTTGAGCGCGCGCGATTCCTTGACGCCGCTTTCGTGCTCGGCGCGAACCTTGAGTTCGTCGGCCGCCACCAGCGCGATTTCGCTGGCGGCGAAGAACCCCTGGAAGATCACACAGGCCGCTACCAGCGCGATCAGCGCGGCTAGTTCCATTGTTTGAGCCTCAGGAGTTCGACGGTCGCGCCGCGCACGCGCTCGACGGCGACGTCGAAATCGCCGAGGCGGAACTTTTCGCCGGGGCGCGGGACCCGTCCGAGGCGGCGCAACACGACGCTGCTCAGCGTATGCGGCCCGTTGGCGCCGATCGATTTACCGTCGCCGAGGCCTTCGCGCAGGCGATCGATTTCGATCGCACCCGAGACCAGCCATTCGCCAGTTGCGACCTGCGTGAATTCGGGACCTTCATAGTCGAATTCATCGCGAATCTCACCGAACAACTCCTCGAGCAAATCTTCTAGCGTGATCAGGCCGAGTACCTTGCCGTACTCGTTGACCACCAGCGCCATCTGGAAGCGGCCGCGGCGCATTTCGTCGAACAGTTCGCCCAGCGGCTTGCCCGGAGGCACGTAGTAGGCCGGACGAATGAGGCGCTCGAGGCGTGGTTGCACCGGTTCGAGGCGGCGCGTCACGAGGTCTTTGACGTGCAGAATGCCGACGGTGTTATCAGGAGTGTCGCGGTAGATGGGGACGCGGGAGAAATGGCCGGCGACGACCTCTGCGACGATCCGATCGGACGGCGTGCCGATATCGATCGCATGGATCTTATCGCGCGGCGTCATCACTTCGGCCACGCGGCGGCTGCCGAAATCGAAAACCTTGTGGATCAGCTCGCGCTCCTGCGGCTCGACCTGGCCCTGGAATTCGCTGACGCGCAAGAGCGCCTTGAATTCGGCCTCGGATACCGGTTCGGGCCGGGGCGCGGAAGCCGCCGGGGTAATCCATTTCGCGAGCGGATGAATAATCGCCGCGAGCGTCGCTAGCGGACGCGCAGTGACCTCGGCGACGAATCCCGGAAAGGCCAGCGCGAAGGTCTTGGGCGTGATGTCGCAGAAGATCAATACCGTCACCAGCATCAGCGGCACCGAAATGTACGTGCCGATCTTGCCCAGCCACAGGATTAGGAAGGTGGTCGCGAGACATTCGGCGAAGACGTTGGAAGCCTCGTTGACGCCAATGATAATCATCAGCGATTCGAGCGGGCGGGCCATTAGCCGATCGAGCGCGTTCTGCACGGCAGCATTGAGGTTGGTGCGCGTATGTTCCATCCGCACCAGCGCGAACAATGCGGTCTCGGACGAGGCCAGCAGGGCGCTCATAACCAACAGCATCCCGATCGCGATAGGCAAGAGAAACATCATGAGTTTTGAGCGCGCAACTGATCCCATCCGGCGGTGCGCGAAGCGATCTTCGTGCGCACTCCGTCGTCGCCAATCAGCGTAGCACCGCGGCCGCGGACAATTTTACCGATTCGAGTAACCGGCAAACCGAGGCGACGCGCCAGCGCCGATGGAGAATGGCCGGGAGGCAAGCAGAATAGGAGCTCGTAGTCCTCGCCACCGGAGAGCGCGAGTTCGAGATCGTCGCCCATCACGGTCCGATAGGCCGGCGACCGCGGAATCGCGTTGGCGTCGATCTCGGCAGCGACGCCGCTACGGTCGAGGACGTGTCCGAGGTCCTGCATGAGGCCGTCGCTGAGGTCGATCGCAGCCACCCGCGCAGCCCGGTTCCGAGCAGCGATTCGCGCGGGCGGATTCACTCGTCCAACTGGCGCGAGACTCATTCGCGCGAGGCACTGTCCGGCGGACAGACGCGCGGATGGGAGCAAAAAACGATCGATGAGGAATTTCCGCGGCGCACCACGCACGCGCAGCTTGCCCGCCAGAATTCGCCATCCGAGTGCGGCGTCGCCGACGGTACCGGTCACGAAGATCTCGTCGGCAGCACGGGCCGCATCGCGCCGCAGGACGCGTGGGCCGGTCTCACCCAGGAGCGCAATTGTGATCGCGAGGGCATCGCCGGCAGTGACATTGCCACCGACCAGATCGACGCCGGCCGCATCGGCAGCGCCGCCCAGGCCCGCATAGAGGCGATCGAAAAAACGCGCGCCGAGTCCCGGCCGAATCGCAAGGTTAATCACGCAGGCGGTCGGCACGCCTCCCATCGCGGCGATATCGCTCAGGTTGACGGTCAGGGCACGCGCGCCGAGCGCCTCCGCAGAACCCCATCGCAAGTCGAAATGAACCCCCTCAACGACGGAATCGATCGTAATCAGTTGCGCCGCGGGGGGGCGGGCAAGGATCGCGCAATCGTCGCCCGGACCAAGGATCGTCCGGCGGCGTTGGCGCAGCTTCGCAGTGAGACGAGCGATGAGCTCGAATTCTCCTTTTTTCAATGATTGACGCTCGCGATGCTCGGGTAAACGGCTAAGTCCTGCAGCGTGGAGAGAGCGGGCTATTGGAGAAATCTAGCCCCCGCTCCGTAACGGCACAACTACTCAATGGGCGCCGGCGGGAGCCTTGCCCCGCGTTCGCGGCAGCAGAAGGCACATCACGAGACCGAGGATCATCAGGTAGCCAAGCATACGGTAGATATTGTTGAGCGAGATCATCATCGCCTGGGTCTGCACGGAGCTATAGAGCAGCGCGAAGCCACGATTCTGCCCGTTGACGAGCGAACTGAGGTAGTTGAAGTGGGACCCTCCCCCTGGCATATGAACGGGCGCGTTGCTCATCCGCCATGCGTCGAAAACGGAGAGATGTTGCACGAGATAGCTCTGCTCAATCTGCTCGTGACGCACCAGCATGGTGGTAAGGACGGAGGTTCCGATCGAGCCGCCGATATTGCGCGACATCGAGAATAGACTGGTCGCATAGCCCATTTGCTCGCGTGGAATCGAGCTTAGGGCGGTGGCAGAGAGATTCGGGAAGATGAGGCCCATGCCGACGCCCTGGATGACTGTCGGCTCGATGAAGCTCCACATCGACATACTAAGATCAAGGCTGCCCAATTTCCAACTCGCGATGCCGATCAGTACGAAGCCGACGGCGACCAGCGGACGCGTGTCGATGCCGCGCTTGGCGATGCCACCGAGGAAGAACATTGAGATCATCAGGCCGATGCCGCGCGGCGCCATCGCCATCCCGGCTCGCTCTGCGGTATAGCCGAGCAAATTCTGTAGGAAGGTCGGATTGAGTATCTGCATGCCGTAGGCCGTGAAGGTCATCAGGATGAGCAGCATCGTCGGCACGGTAAAGTTGCGGTTCTTGAGAATCCGGACCTGGACAATCGGTTCGGGCGTGTTCCATTCGTGCCAGATCAGCAAGATGAACGCGCTGCCCGCGATAATCGAGAAGTACCAGACCCAGGGGCTGGCGAACCAATCGGCGCGGTCGCCGCGATCCATCACGATTTCGCCGAGGCCGAGCGCCAGCACCAGGCATACGATGCCGAGCCAATCGGCGCTCCCTTGGCCCTTGAGCCTTTTGAGATAGGGCGGATCGTGGACGAAGGTCGAGACCATGAAGGCGGCAGCGATCCCAATCGGCACGTTGATGTAAAAGTTCCAGCGCCAATTCCAGTTATCGGTGATATAGCCGCCCACCGTCGGTCCCATGATCGGCGCGACCATCAGGCCAATGCCCCAGACGGCCATCGCGAGCGTCTGCTCATTAGGCGGGAAGGTTTCCATCAGAATGGCCTGGGAAAGCGGTTGCAACGCGGCGCCCGCGATACCCTGCAAGAAACGGAATGCGACCATCTGGTTGAGCGACTGGGCCGCGCCGCACATCGCCGAGGAGATCACGAAGGTTGCGATCGAGAAGAGAAAATAGCTCTTGCGGCCGAACTGTCCGGCAATCCATCCGGTCGTCGGGATCATGATTCCCGCGGCGACCAGGTAGGTCGTCACGACCCAGGTGACCTCATCGATAGTCGCCGAAAAACTGCCCTGCATGTGAGGCAGCGCGACGTTAACGATCGAGCTGTCGATGACTTCGAGGATCGTGCAAAGAATTACGGAGGCCGCAATAATCCATTTGCGTGCCGTCTCGGCAGCGTGATGTCGCGCGTCTTCCGCGATTGTGGCATCGGATGCTGCTGGTGCGCCGCCTTCCATACTCGTGTGGGAGCGCCCTCCGGATGCGCAAGTCACCGCGCGGTAGAGCCTCCCTCGTACCCTCCGTTAGCCAGTCTCATAGTGGCAAAATGAACGATGTGCCTGGCCGGGACTGGAGCCGCGATCGCTTGATCGCGCTTGGCTGGTTTCACCTCGGCCGGCGCGGTTCCGCAACTATGTTCGCACGGAGCGTAACACGGGCTGACCGGTAGTCAAACGCTTCAACCGCATTGGCAGGGAGATTGTTGCGAACAATTATGGCTGGCGCGCGCTGAGATGCGGAACGCTTGGCTATGCGACGCGGCCATGAATCGTAACGAGTATCCGGAACGGGTGTTTAGCGGGACGCCATCGAGGTTGCCGCGGCCAGCGCAAGCGCGCGGTTCCTTGATCTCACGGGACTATCTTGGGGCGATTGCCTGCTTGGGGCGATTGCCTGAACGCTCGCCTGGTTTGTGCCTTGATGGTTAATCGTGGCAACCCGGCTGAGGGTCGCGCCGCGGTCGCTGAACTGCAGCGCTACCAGCGTCATCAGGAAGACGATTACCGCGAAGCCGAACGTGATGAGCTGGCGTCGCTCTTCGATCGCAATGCTGCGGAGTTTGTTCATTCGTTGTCCAGCGCCTGAAGCGCATGCGAGCCTCATACCCGATGCGTGAATTGCGCGTCAGGCGCGAGCAGTGGTCAGCTTTGATAAGAGCGATCATCGTGCCATCGAGCGGACACGGAAAACGCTCGATAACCCTCGTTTATCTCCTCGACCGACCATATTGTGGCGCTGATCTCGAGATCCGGTCGCGCCACTGTACGTTCCGTTCGAAATTGCGACGATCCGGGAGACACCGCCCTACGCCGGGCGTGGCTCGCGGACTTGACGATTGACGCGAGCGCGCGGCAAGGTGGCGGCATGTCCACCTGGGATCTCAAAGACCAAACGGCAATCGCGGGCGTCGGCAATTCGGCCTATGGCCGGCGCCTGATGCGCAGCCCGATCGATCTCGCCGCCGACGCGATCGCGAACGCACTCGACGACGCCGGCCTCCTGCGCGACGACCTCGACGGCATGGCGGTCAGCTTCGGCTCGCCGATTGGCGCCGATGGCGACACCCTTGCCCCCCTGCTCGGCTTGAAGCTGCGCGCGTTCACGCAGACCTGGGCGCATGGCCGTTTCACCGCGAGCTGTATCCAATGGGCCGCGATGATGGTGAGCGCAGGCATGGCCAGCGCGGTCGCCTGCCTCGCCTCGGTGAGCTTCTCGGGAATCAAGCGGCCGCAGATGGGCGGTTCCGGCGATCGCGAGGGCGCGCGCGAGGGTGGCGGTTCGCATGGGCAGGATCCGGTGTACGGCATGACGTCGCCCGGAGCGGGTGCCGCGCTGGTCGCGCGCCGCTACTTCGAACGTTATGGCGCGAGCAGCCGCCAGCTCGCCGCGATCCCAGTCGCGTTCCGCAAGCACGCGGCGCTCAATCCCAACGCGATGATGCGCGAGCCCTTTAGCGTCGATGACCACCAGCAGTCGCGCTTCGTCTGCGAACCGCTGCACCTGCTCGACTATTGCCTGATCAACGACGGCGCCGCCTGCGTGATCGTCACCAGCGCGGACCGCGCGCGCGATCTGCGCAAGCCCCCGGTCTATATCTCGGGGATGCAGCCGCTGCCGTCGGGGCGCGAGGAGTTCATCTGGGCGTATCCGGGGTTCGGCGTCGCACAGCAATCGACTTTCGATTATGAGGCGGGCTTGCAGCCGGTCTACAAAATGGCAGATGTCGTGCCCGACGATCTCGACGCGTTTTTCAGCTATGACGCTTTCGCAATCCTGCCCTGGATTGCGCTCGAGCGTTTCGGCTTGTGCAAACCGGGCGAAGCCGCGGCCTTCACTCAGGACGGGCGCATCGAACTCGGCGGAGCGCTGCCGATGAACACCAACGGCGGGCTGCTCTCCGAGGGACATATCATGGGCTGGAATCATCAGGTGGAAATCGTGCGGCAATTGCGCGGCGAATGCGGTCCGCGTCAGATCCGCGACGCCGGGATTATTCAATGGGCGAACGCCTACGGCGACTCATTGATTTATCGAAGGTAGAGCGGCGATGGATGAAGTACGGAGCACTAATCCTGATTGAATTATTCCAGGGCGCAGCCCGCATCTTAGCCAATGGGAAGTCTGAAACCTCGGTGAGGTTTCAGTTTCCGAAAAAGCTATAATTCCTCGTTCCTCGATTGCTCGGGTGTGTGGTTAAGTCACGGGAGAACCGAGAGTGCGAGCAACTTGAAAAACATAGGCCCGCGCTTCCCAAGAAAGGATCGGTGATCGAGGGATAGGTGGGGCTGATGGGACGACGAAGGACGTGCGAGAGAGGTGAGTAAAGCCGATGGCTGAAGCGACCTATACGAAACCGTTACCCGCGATCTCTTCGCTCAGTCAGCCGTACTGGGACGGGCTGCGGCGCCGCGAGTTGTGCCTGCAACGTTGCGATCAATGCGCAACGACATGGTATCCGCCGGCGCCGCTATGCCCAAAATGCTGGTCGCGCAAATTTACCTGGACCAGATTGAGCGGACATGGACGCGTCAACTCGTGGGTGGTGTTCCATCAGGCGTATTTTCGCGGCTTCGAGCGCGATCTTCCTTACAATGTCGCCGAGGTGGAGCTGGATGAGGGTCCGCGCCTGCTGACTAACTTAGTGGGCATTGCGAACGAGGACATCCGGGCCGGGATGGCGGTCGAGATCGTCTTCGAAGAGGCGACTGCGGAAGTCACGTTGGCGAAGTTCCGCCCGCGCACCGAATGACCTTTATTTACGATGCATATGGGCGTGTGATCGGTATGGCCGCGATTCGATCTAACGGCCCAACCCAAGAATCGCAGTACCATCAGCCGGACGATCCGCGATCGAATGCTGAGGAGAAACCCAGATGAGCAGCACGCCCCGTGTTCAAGGCCTGAAAGCTAGCGCCGCACCCACTCATCGCCGCCCAACTCTGGCCGACCACGCGAAAGCGCTTGCACCCGCGCTTCGCCAACGCGCCGGCGAAACCAATCAATTGCGACGCCTGCCCGACTCAACCTGGAAGGACTTGGTCGAGACTGGGATTGTGCGTGGCCTTCAACCCGCTCGCTGGGGCGGCGGCGAACTTCATCCGCGCGAATTTTATAGCGGCATCATGGAAGTTGCGCGCGCCGAAGGATGCTCCGGATGGGTGGCTGGAATTATCGGCGTGCATCCTTGGCAGACCGCGCTCTACTCGAGCGAAACTCAGCAGGAGGTATGGGGCGACGATCCGACCACGATGAATTCGTCCTCATACGCTCCCACCGGCAAGGCTGAGCGCGTACCGGACGGATTCCGTTTGAGTGGCCGCTGGTCGTTTTCCAGCGGATGCGACCATTGCCGATGGGTCAACCTCGGCGCTATCGCAGGCGGCATCGACGTCGATGGGCGCCAAATGCCGGACTTCCGTTCCTTTCTGTTGCCGCGCCCGGACTACCGCATTGACGACAATTGGCACGTCGCCGGACTCGCCGGCACCGGCAGCAAGGATATCGTCGTCGACGGCGCCTTCGTACCCCATCATCGCAGCATGTCTCATTGGGACCTGACCCTCGGGCGGCCGATGCCCGGATGGGAAATCAATCCCGCGCCGCTCTACCGCTTGCCGTTCGCAGTGGTCTTTATCAACGCCCTCAGCGCCGCGATTTTGGGCGCCGCGGCCGGATTTCTCGACGCGTGGACCGAAGCTAGCCGCGAGCGCAAGGGTGGGTTGGGTTTGTCGATCGCCGAAGATCCCTACAGCCAGGAGCTCATCGCGAAAGCCAGCTACGCGATCAAGAGCGCGACTCTCAAGTTCCTTGACGATGCCGGCGAAATGATCGAGACCGCGCAAGCCGGCGAGCCGTTCACGCTCGCGCGCCGGGCCGAACTGCGCTACAACTCCACGCGTTCAGCCGAGCTCGCCGCAAAGGCGGTTGATCGGCTGTTCGAACGCGGCGGCGGCCACGCTATCTTCTTAGACCATCCGCTACAGCGGCGCTTTCAAGATCTCAAAGCTATGACTCATCACACGGCGGTGGCTCCGGACCCCGCTGCCCGGCTCTATGGCGCCTCCCTACTCGGCACCCCGATCCTCGACCTGTTCCTGTGATGGCCTTCCCCATCGCAGTTCAAAGCGCTGCGTGACGACAACCGCAAGGCGGAACGATTGGACAATTTCGCGCGCATTTTGTAGTTTGAGCCAACAACCATGTCCGTTACCTGGTTTTTTTCCGCCGCCGTGATTTTCTCACGGCAATCACCTGGAGGTGCGATTGATGTCTGACAAGCCGCGTATGCTCGAAGGCTATCGAGTACTGGACTTCACCCAGTTCGTTGCGGGACCGACCTGCACCAGGCTGCTCGCAGAGATGGGCGCCGAGGTAATCAAGCTCGAACTCGCCCCCGACGGCGACCGTGTACGCGCCGGCGGCCTGCGGTCGATGAAGCCGGAATTCAAGGAATCGACTCACAGTACCTATTACCAGCAACACAATCACAGCAAGCTCAGCTTCGCGATCGATCTCAAGCAACCGGGCGCGCGCGAGCTCGTGATGTCGATGTTGCCGAAGATCGACGTCGTGGTCGAAAACTTTGCGCCCGGCGTGATCAAGCGGCTGGGCTTTTCCTATGAGGACGTAAAGAAGGTCAATCCGAAAATCATCATGCTCTCGATTTCGATGGCGGGGCAGACCGGACCGCTCTCGGACAAGGCCGGCTACGACTATATCGGACAGGCTTATGCCGGCGTTACGGATGGAATCGGAGAACTCGACCGCGCGCCGTCAGTGGTTACGATGGCGATTGGCGACGTCTCGACCGGCGTTGCGTCCGCAATGGCGGTAGGCTTCGCGCTGATTCATCGCGAGCGCACCGGTGAGGGCCAGTACCTCGACGCGTCGCTGGTCGACACTTACTTCCACATGCACGAGTCGACGGTGCCGATGGTCGCGTTGCGCGGTGAAAAGTATAAGCCGACACGCAACGGCTCGCAGCATCCGGGCGGCGGCCCGACCGGCATCTATCATTACGGCGGCGATCAATATGTTTACCTTTGCGTACCCACGCCGCATCAATGGGTTCAATTGTGCCGTGCGATGGGAATGCCGGAACTGGCGACTGACCCGCGTTTCAAAGGCGCGCGCGGCCGGCGTGACAACAATGCGGCATTGCAAAAGATCATCGAGGACTGGCTCGCATCCAAGCCCACGCGTGAGGACGCAATCGCGGCGCTGGACAAGGAGCGCGTGCCCTGCGCGCCGGTGCTGACGGTGAACGAAGCGGTCAACCATCCGCATCTCAATGAGCGCAAGACCGTCCGCTGGATCGACGATCCGCAGCTCGGCAAGGTCGCGATCCCGGCGGTGCCGGTGAAGTTCTCGGCGTGGCCGGATCGCACCGACTTGCGGTCCGCGCGGCTTGGCGAGGACAACGAGCGCATCCTGCGCGACCTGACGAGCCTGAGCGACGAACAGATCAGGAAGCTCTATACCGACGGCGTTTTGGTGCGCGACAGGACCTTGGCTACGCAGCCGTCATAATTGCCTGCGAGGCCGTCATAAGCTGACGCCACCGCATTGGATTGAAATACGAAGGGCGGCGCGGGTCATTCCGCGCCGCCCTTCGCTCTTGCCGCGAATTACCTTCGCTGACATTCGCGTTCAGTCAAATCGCGTCGTTAACGTGCGCTGGCCTTCGCATCTGGCTATTCGTGATCACTAGCTATTCCCGATAGTCACTTGATCCGCCATGCATACGTCCACCGCGAATGGCTATTCGGATATAGTCACTTTACACGCGTGGGCCTACCGCCTCAGCCACGTAGTATTGCGTCCAGAGTATCGAATCCAGCGCATGGCCGCGGATGCGCCCCTCCACCCACTCCTCGAACTTCCGGCCACTCTCCCCCGCGAACTCGGCAACTAAAGGAATATACATTCCCGACTTATGGCGTTCCCGAATTCGGAATCCTGCATTACTCAGTTGCCGTTCGGTCTTGCGCGCAGTCATCAGGTTGATATGCTCCATGTCGAATACCGCCTCGCCGTAGATCCGGCGCACCACCTGTACCACGCCCGGCAAGAATGCGATCTTGGCCGCCATCTCCATCAGGCTCCAGCGCTGCGGTGTCGATAGCAGCAGGATGCCGCCGGGTTCGAGCAGCCGATGTATCCCGCCCAGCACCCGCTCCGTATCGGGTATGTGTTCGATTACTTCACTCATTAGTACGAGGGTGAAATATTGCGCAGGCAGCCGGGAGTCCAGGATGTCGTCGCGGATCAGCTCAATATTCGGATGCTGCGCCGCGATCGAGCGCGCGTGATCCAGATGCGCCTGGTCGAGGTCGCTCGCCACCACCTCGGTGAAGGCCTCGGCCAGCGCCGGCAAATAAACGCCCGCACCGAAACCAATCTCGATCGCACGTCCCGATCGTTCCCGCGCGCACTCGCGCAGCTTCCCGACGATCCAGTCGCGCCGCGTGCAATGGAGCCAGCGCCGCGTCGGATTGCTCGATTCGTACAACGTCTCCAGTAGCGGCAGCAGTTCTGACTTGGTTTCCATTTGTAGTTCGGGCCGTATCCATTCGCGCACGCGCCCCTGATCGGTAGTTCACCCCGTCGCCGCACCGGACTCGAATGCGCCGCACGTTAGTGCCCGCGCCTACCCGGTTGCACCGCACCCGCCATGGCGCGCGTTGGTCGTCGATTGCGGCGCACCGGATCAAACTAACTGACCAGTGGCCGCGCGCAAAGCACGCAGTAAACTATGCTATAGCGGTCGGTCACCGCCCAGCCACCGACTGCATGGCCGCGCGCAAAGCACGTTGATTACTCCGACGCATTACGCGCGACCGAGGGTCAAGGGCCGCCGCCGGTGACCAGCGCAGCCAACCTTCCCTGACGCCGGCATGACCCGCGCGTCCCGTAGCCCCGCAGAATCCCGAAGCGTCACCTGTGCACTGAGCCGCTTGGAGGCATGGGGCGGTGCTCACATGCGTGGGGCCGTTGTTGGCGTACAAGCTAGCGGCGGCTCCGCGGCTAGCGTTCTCGATGAAAGCACCGAACGCGTACGAACTCTTGGTGCCGCGGCGAAAGCCATCTAATCTGTCGGCCCAGGGAAGCCGTTTGGCTTGTAGAGCGAATTGAGATCAGAGAGGCAAAACAGAAATTCCGGATCGGTGCTGGCGCTGTTGTTCTATCAGGCGGTTGCAGCAATTTATTACGGCCGTCCGCTGTGGGGCCGGTTCGAATCCTTCTATGCGGGACAGAGCTCGGATCCGGCTTATTACCTTTGGTGTATGGTCTGGTGGCCCTATGCCCTGTCCCATCGCCTCAATCCGTTTTTGACCAAACTGCTTTGGGCTCCCGAGGGCTTCACTGTCACTTGGAGCACGAGTATCCCGTTGTTGAGTTTTGTCGCCGCGCCAATCACGTTAACGCGCGGTCCGGTTGTAGCCTTCAACGTGCTCAACCTGCTGCTGCCGGCGCTTACCGCGTGGAGCGGGTTCCTGCTGATTCGCCATATTGTGGGACGCACTGCGCCGGCGCTGCTGGGCGGTTACTTGTTTGGCTTCTCCCCGTTCATGGCGGCGGCGCAAGCTGCCGGCCACATCGTCTTCACCGGAGCATTCTTCATTCCCGCCGCGATTTACCTGGTATTGGCGCGCTTGGAAGAAAGGCTCAGCCTCCAATGGTTCGGCACGCTGCTGACGATAACCCTCGTGGGCCAGTTTCTGATCAGCATCGAAGTCCTGGCGACGATGATAATGTTCGGGGCAATTGCGTTGATTGCAGCGGCTTTTTTCTGGCCTGAGAAGCGATCTGGGCTGTTCTCGATCGGAGTCGCGGTAACCGCGGCGCTCGCCGCGAGCGCGCTGGTCCTCAGCCCCTACCTCTTCTACCTCTTTCGGGCGAGCGGTGCCGGTTTGCGACCGGTCTGGGCAGGTACGGCCGCTTCCGATCTGCTCGAATTCATTGTGCCCACCCGCGTTATCATGATCGGTCTACTCCCGCCCCTTCGCGCGATCGCTGCGCATTATGTCTATGACAGCTATGTTTGGGACAGCGGCGCATACACGAGTTTGCCGATACTTGCTGTGGCGGTGGTTTTCCTGAGATCGGAATGGCGAAGGCCGTCCAGCAAGTTCATCACGCTGATGATCGTTACTATCGCGGTCGCGATGCTTGGCAGGCACCTGCGCGTGGACGGGCGTAATGTGGCAAAGCTTCCTTGGCTGCTGATCGGTGCCCTACCTTTCATCAACAGCGCCGTCACCGCCCGGTTCGCGATTTATTTTCATCTACTTCTGGCCCTGGTGATTGCTTCCTGGATCGCCGATCGGCGATACGGCGTCCTGCTCAAATCAGGTGTCGCCGCTCTAATCGTGCTCGCCCAGCTTCCGAATCTGCACAGCTCTTTCTGGGTCCATCCGCTTAATGTTCCAGCTTTCTTCACTTCTTCTTCTTACCGCCAGAATCTTCGCGAGGGAGAAACCGTCCTGGTGCTGCCCTATGGCAAGGGAGACTCGATGCTGTGGCAGATCTATAGCGGTATGTATTTTGCCCTACCGGAGGGCTGGACCGGGCCCATTCCTTCATCCTTCCAGGCTTGGCCAATCCTCGAGGCATTCAGGCGCGGCAGCGCAATCCCGAATGAGGGAAATCAACTCAATGCCTTTCTGTCCGCGCATGGCGTGAGTACTATCCTTATCGATCCAATCTTCCCGCGCGCCGGCTTCTGGACGTCCTTGCTGCAGGCGCAGGGGGCTCGGGTCGAAGAGATCGATGGCGTCATTCTCGTTCGGCGAGCTCCATCGCAGACCCCCTTCAAGGCGGGAAAATGAGTCTATTGGAATAGTCTGATCGGTTGACGGCTTTGAGCAATAGACTAGGCCTGCCGCGCCGCCAGTTCGGCTTCGCCGCCCTCGGAATCTACCTGGCACTTGCCCTGATGATCTTCGGCCGCGGACTGGCGCGCGATCCCGCCGGGAGCTACGTGGGCTTCACCGCCGATCCCTCGGTCTACATGTGGTTCCTCGTATGGTGGCCGCACGCGATCGCCAACCGACTCACCCCTTTCATCGCCGACCTCGTCTGGGCCCCCGGCGGGTTCAATCTCACCTGGACCACGGGCATCCCGCTGGCTGGAGTGATCGCGGCGCCCATCACCAGCCGCTTTGGGCCGGTCGTCGCCTACAATGTACTCTGCCTGCTGTGCCCGGCCCTTGCCGCGTGGACGGCATTTCTCTTATGCCGCCGAATCACCGCACGTTTCTGGCCGTCGCTCGTGGGCGGATATATCTTCGGCTTCTCGGCCTATATGCTCGCGGAGATTCGCGGGCATCTGCTGCTGATCCTGATCTTTCCCGTACCGCTCGCCGTCTTGTTGGTGCTGCGCCGGCTCGACGATGAGATCCGCGCCGTATCCTTCGTCGCGCTGATGGCGCTGACGCTCGCCGCCGCCTTCATGCTCTCGATCGAGATGTTCGCGACCATCACCTTCTTCGGCACGATCGCGCTCGCCCTCGGAGTCGCGCTCGGCACCGATGAATTGCGGCAGCGTATCTACTCGCTGATTCCTCAACTGGCGCTGAGCTACCTGATCGTCCTGATGGTAGCCTCGCCGTATCTGTACTACTTCTTTCAGCCCGGCTTTCCGCGCTCGCCAGTGAATTCGCCCAGCGCCTACTCTGCCGATCTTCTCAACTTCATTTTCCCAACACCCGCCAATGCGATCGGCGCGTTCGGCATGCTCAGCCAAATCTCGCGGCGTTTCGCGGGCGCGATTATCGAAACCGACGCCTGCTTCAGCGTTCCCTTGATCGCGATCGCAGTCATTTTCGTCCGCGCTCGCTGGACCGAGATGAGCACCAGAGTGATCGCATCGTTCATTCTGATCGTAGTGCTCGCGTCGCTCGGCCCGCGCCTGCACATCGCCGGCGTCGAGTTCTTTGGACTGCCGTGGAAGCTGGTGCAGCATCTTCCTTTGATCAACAACGCGCTGCCCGGCCGCTTTCCGATGTACGCCTTTCTCGCGCTCGCGATCATCGCGGCGCGATGGTTCGCCGATGACGCAGTTGGCCGAGGCGCGAAACTCGCCGGTATCGCCGCGCTCGCGATCTTTCTCGCGCCCAATCCGTCAGCGCGCTTCTGGATTGCTCGGGTCGATCTGCCCGCGTTTTTCGCCGACGGCCGCTACCGCCAGGATCTGGCGCCCGGCGAGACGGTCGTGCTTCTGCCCTACGCCGGGGGTGGTTACAGCATGCTCTGGCAGGCCGAGTCTGCGATGTATTTTCGCATGGCCGGCGGATGGACCAGCATTATGCCGCGCGAGTACCAGAGTTGGCCCGCGGCCAACGCCCTGATGCATCGTAGTTACATTCCCGGATTCACGGACCAGTTGAAGGCCTTTCTTGCGCATCACGATGCCGCCACGATCATCATCGCCGAGGACCAGCGATCGTTGTGGGATTCCCTGATGGCGCCGCTCGGTCTTTCGCCGATAGCAACAGGCGGGGTCGAGATTTATCGCTTCGCGCCGGCAGATCTCGCTCCCTGGCGCGACGTCACCGCGCTCGAAATGGAACGGCGCTGCGACGCCGCGCGCTTCGATGAGCTCCTCGTCGCGGCGCGCAACTACCTCGTCAATGGCGGTAGCCTCGACCTGCTCAGCCCGGGCCGCGCCGAAGCGCTCGGCTTGCTGGCGCCCAATTCCACCAACGACGCGGATGTTCGAACCGGCAATGGGCTCTTTCTCGGCGCGCTCGGCGATGGCCTGATTGGTGTCGGCGTGGTCGGTTCCTACGACGCGCTGCGCCCATTGATTGCGGAGTATCGCGCTGACGCGGCCCGCATCTATTTTCCTTATCCGCGCGATCTTAGCGACCCGCCGTACGGCAATACTTTTATGCGTCTATTGGTGATCGCATTCGACCGCGGCGGCCTCGTTCGCGCCGCCGGTAAGGCCTTACCCAAAGCCTCACGATGAAGTCGCGGTGGATTCGCAGGTGGCCGCGCCCGCTGATGGCTGCGCCTGTATAATGCCCATGAAACCGTTGTCCGACCGCTTGGCTGATGTCACTCTCAGGCGGCTTCGAAATCCGGATGATCCCCATGGATAAACCTGACTCGGGCGCCGAGCCACTCAAGTACAGTACTTCGATTCAAGCCGCGATCGGGATCGCCGCGATGGGTCTGCTGCTGATCGGATGTGTTTTCGTTCTGGTGCCATTTTTCTCGGCGATTCTGTGGGGCATCCTCCTGTGTTTTTCGACCTGGGGTATCTTTTGCAGACTTAGACGCACGCTCGGCGAGCGGTCGTCGCTCGCGGCGCTGGCGATGACGCTGTTGCTCGCCGCAGTGGTCGTTGCCCCGTTCGTCATCGTAGGCAGCAGCCTCGCGAACAACGTCGCCGATATGATTCAGGGCATCCGCCGCCTCGTCCAGTCAGGGCCGCCGGCGCCGCCTCAATGGCTTGACGACCTTCCCATTCTCGGTCCGCGCATCCACGATTACCTCGCGCACCTTGGCGGCGACCAAGCCGCGCTGCGCGAGCAGTTGCATGGCCTAATTAGTCCGCTCAAGGGTCTCGCACTGATGCTGGGCAAGGCGCTCGGTCACGGCATCGTCCAGATCAGCTTGAGCCTGGCAGTGTGTTTCTTTCTCTACCGCGACGGCGATATAGCGGCTGTCCGGCTGGAGACCGCGGCCTATCGCCTCGGCGGCGAGCGTGGACGCAATCTGCTGGAGATCGCGCAGGTCACGCTCACCGGCGTCGTTCACGGCGTCCTTGGCACCGGGTTGGTCCAAGGCGTATGCGCCGCTATCGGCTTCTGGATCTCCGGCGTGCCCGGCGCCGTTCTGCTCGGTTTCGCGACCTTTGTACTTTCGTTCGTTCCGCTGGGACCCACGGTTCTGTGGTTGCCCGCCGCCGGATGGCTTTACTATCGGGGCTCAAGTGGATGGGCGATATTCATCATCATCTGGTCGCTGCTCACCAACACTCTCATCGAGCATGCACTCAAGCCGATTATCATAGCGCGCAGCGGCGACACGCCCTTTCTGATCGTACTGTTCGGCGTACTCGGAGGCGCGCTCACGTTCGGTTTAATCGGGGTCTTTATCGGTCCGGCCCTGTTGGCCGTTGGGTACGCGCTGATCGGCGAATGGAGCGCGCAGCTCGCCGCATAGCGGTTGCCGGGAAGTGGCGGCCCGAAAAGCCGGCGCCAAACAAAAGAAGGCTCAGACTATTTCAATCAGGAATTCGCCGCGCTCCTCGACCCGTCCAACGATCGCCGCATCGGTGTTCCCAGTCGCCTGAAGGTCGGCGAGCAGCTTCATCGCGTCATTCTCCGGTAGAGCAATAAAGAGGCCACCCGAGGTTTGCGGGTCGAACACAAGTTCGGCGATTTCATTGGCCACTTCGTCGGAAATCCGCACGCGCGGAGCATAGAATTCGCGATTGCGTTTACCTCCGCCGGGAATCATCCCGGCGCGGCAGCATTCGAGCGCCCCTGCCATCAGCGGAAGGTCTGACTCCTCGATGCGCAGGGTCACGCCGCTGCCCTCGGCCATCTTCGAGGCGTGCCCGATGAGCCCGAAGCCAGTGATGTCGGTCGCCGCGTGAACCTCGTACTTGAGCATCGCGAGCGCCGTCGCGGCGTTGAGCTCGCACATCCAGCGCACCGCCGCGGCGTACTGATCCTCAGGGAGTTTGCCACGCTTGAGCGCCGTCATCAGGACGCCCGTGCCGATTGGCTTGCTCAGCAGCAGGACGTCGCCCGGCCGCGCGCCGACGTTGCGAATGATGCGGCGCGGATCGATCACGCCGGTCACGGCCATCCCGTACTTCACTTCCTCATCGGCCACGCTATGGCCGCCGATAATCGCTACGCCGGCCTCGCGCGCTTTCTCGTTGCCGCCGCGCAGGATTTCGCCAAGCATCTCGCCGGGCAGTCCGGTCTGCGGCCAGCATACGATATTGAGCCCAGTCTTCGGCGTTCCACCCATCGCGTAAACGTCCGACAGCGCGTTGGCCGCGGCAATCTGGCCATAAATAAACGGATCGTCCACCACCGGCGTGAAGAAATCGACGGTGTTGACGATCGCGAGATCCTCGCGGACAAGATACACCCCGGCGTCGTCGCCGGTAGCGATACCGACGAGCACTGCGGGATGACTCCCAAGGTCAAGGCGCGAGAGTACCGAATCCAGGTCCGCCGGACCCAGCTTGCCGGCTCAACCCGCCGCCTTGCACCGCTCCGTCAGGCGAATTATCTCGCCCCGAGTGGCGTTGCTGTCTCCTTTTCCCGACATTGTACATCGACGACGGTCAGTCTAGCGCCGCGCTCGACGGCGTCACAACAACGGCTCGCGGGACGTGAATTCCTCTGGCCGCCGCGGGCGATATCAGCGGAACATGAGGGCCGGTCGAGGCGAGGCAATCCGCGGAACCGCTCCAGCTCAGAGCGTGGGCGAACGTTCGAGTCTGAGAGATGGCCTTCAGGACGCACGGTCGTTCAATGTGGGCGAAGGTTCGAGGTCTGCGAGGTTAGAGGCTGACGTTCAATGTGGATGGACGTTCAAACCTAGACAGACTTTCAAGATGGTGGGAGGAACATAAACGAATGTTCAGTGTGGACGCAGTTTGCGCAGGTCGCCGATCCGCGTGGTCACGCCGGCGTGATCGAAGTAGTCGAGCAGGGCGATCGCAAACTTGCGTGAGGCATTGAGGCTATCGCGATAGGATGCGGCCGTGATTTCGCCGTCGGCCGTGAGACGCTCGATCAACCTGGCCTGGGCGGCCCGGAGGGCGTCGCGGGCGAAGTAGAGATCGGTCGCGACCTTAACCACGCGTCCGTCGCGTTCCATCGCGGTCAGCAGCGTGCGCAGTCGCGCGAGCTCGGTGGGCGGTAGTTTGAGCGCCGCGGCCAGTTGCTTCAAATCCGGCGGTTGAAAGCCCGCCTCCCCCAACATCGCCTCGATGCGTGCCGCGCTCTTGCTGTCGTCGCCGCCGAGCCGCACCAGATGGCTCGCGAGACGCAACGCATTTTCCTCACGCACAATTCCGGTTTCGCGGCAGACGCGATCGATCAGCGCACGAAAGGCGCGCGGCGCGACGTCATAAGGCAGGCACGCCCGCAGCGCCTCCATCTCAAGGCCCGGCGCGAGTGGCTCCTGCCGATGATGAGCGGCAAGTGCCGCCAGCGTGAACTGTTTGACGCCCTCCCATTTTTCGGAGGTGGTAAAGCCTTCTTCGTCGCCAAGCGAAAGTTTGATGAAGGCGGCGTCCTTGAGCGCGGCCTCGACCTCGGCGAGAGGACGGTTGAAGAGTTGCGCCAAGCGGACCGGAGTCGTCGCGAGCGTATCCTGCAAGCTCAACATCGCGGCGACTGCCGGCGGGCCGAAGGGACCATTGAGAGCGGCGAGATTCTTCAGATAGCGGTCGAAGTGCGTCGCCGTGACGCGCGCGCCGTCACGAGATGGCGACGCCGCCGAAACGGCCCGGAGCGGTTTGCGCACGCGCCGGCCGAGCGGATTCAGCACCGTACCGCCGCCAAGCGTGCGGATGTTGGTCTCGTCGCGGATGACGAAGCGATCGCCGGCCAGCGCAACCAGTGGATCGTTGAGCACGATTTGCACCAGCGCGCTGTGCTTGGGCGCAATCTCGCCCGGCGCTTCCATCACGATGACCCGCCCGAGGGTTTCGGCTGTCGCGAGAAAGACGCGCACGCGTTGATTGTTCTTAAGCGCGCGTTTGGCGGCTGGTCGGATCTCGAGCAGTGCGTCGATCCGCGTTGTCGTCAATTCGAGGCGGTCGTCGGCCAGGACGTCGCCGCGCTTGAGCTCCAAGCGCTCGGCCCCGCTCAAATTGAGCGCGACGCGCTGGCACAGTCCGGCATGATCAACGCTCTCCCCGTGGACCTGGATGGAACGCACGCGGACTTCGGCGCCGCCCGGCAGCACCCGGAGTTTTTGCCCGAGGCGGACCTCGGCGCCCATCGCGGTACCAGTGACGACCGTGCCGTGGCCTTTGATTACGAACGCGCGATCGAGCGGCAGACGAAAAAGACCGGTCGCACGCCGGGCCTCGAAGCCGTCGAGCTGGCGGGCAATCTCGACACCAAGCTGATCGAGTCCCGCACCGGTGATCGAAGAGACCGTGAGCACCGGCGATCCCTCGAGCGAGGTGCCCTCGGCTATCAATTCGATTTCCTCGCGCGCCTCGGCCAGCCGCGAATCGGTAACGAGGTCGGCTTTGGTGATGATGAAGATTCCGCGGCGGACGCCCAGCAGATGCAGGATGTCGAGATGTTCCTCGCTCTGCGGCATCACCCCGTCGTCGGCCGCGACGGTGAAGAGCACGAGGTCCATGCCGTGCGCGCCCGCGAGCATGTTGCGGATGAAGCGCTCGTGGCCGGGAACGTCGATTACGCCCGCGCGGGTGCCGTCGGGCAGGGTGAAGTAGGCAAAGCCGAGGTCAATCGAGATGCCGCGCTCCTTTTCCTCCTTGAGCCGATCGGTCTCCTGTCCGGTGAGCGCCCGCACCAATGCGGTCTTGCCGTGATCGATATGGCCAGCGGTGCCGATGATCGCTTTTTTCATAGATTGACGCTCGCGATGCTCGGGTAGGCGGCTAAGTCATGCGGGAGGGGAGAACGCGGGCGATTTAAGAAACTTAATCCCCGGCTCCTCCCGAAAAAAGGGTGAAAAAGAACAGCGGATGGTTGGGGAACGCAAAACTGTAAGTTTTCCGGAAACTGAAACCTCATGAGGTTTCAAGCGGCCCAACAGTCTCGACCTGATTTTTCGGACTGCTCACGATGCTCGGATGAGCCGCCAGGTCATGCCGGAATCGATGCGCGCCTGTCATTCTGAGCAAAGCGAATGGGCTCGGATCGCGGGCGCTCAGGCGCCGGAATTCTTCGCAAGCTCAGAATGCAGACGATGAGTGCCCATCCGGCTGACGGCGAACCGGAGTTCGCCGTCAGCCGACCTCGCCCTGACAAGGCGAGGTGTTGGAGGGGGACCTCTCCCAGCAGGGGAAGGTCCCCGAAACAGAAGTCGCGCGGCGAATCGCGCGATCGTCTCCGTTTCGGAAGAAAACACCGCGCTAGCGGAGCTGCTTCGCGTACATCTCGACGTCGAAATAGTCACGCCAGGCTTTGATCTTGCCGGCGTCGGTGATTTCGAACACGCCCATCACCGGTAGCGAGACGTGCTTGCCGTTAGCCTCGAACGAATCGACCCGCTCGTTCATCACGACGTTGCCCGCGGTCGCGGTATGTAGGATCTCGAATTTGATCGAGACGGTGCCCTTGAGCAGCCCTTGGATGGTTTTGCGGATGACGTCTTTGCCCTTGGCCACCGGCATCGGGATGTTGTGATAGACCGCGTCGTCGGTGAAGAAGCTCATGATTTCGTCGACGTTGAGCTTCGACCAAGCGCCACAGAAGTCGGAAACTACCTTTTCAGCCTGTACTGCCATCAATCTGTCCTCCGTTCTTGTTGTCGAGTCTGTTCCGCCCAGCCGCAACCAGATTGTTATTCGTGGTCGAGGTAGAAGCGGTCCTCGTCTTAGTTATAGCCGAAAAGCTTGGCAAAGCGTCACCGTCCGGTGATATCGAGAACAACTTCTCCGACAACTCATCAGGCAAGAGTATCGCTACGGGTTTCGCTTCTGCCAAATTATTTCCGACGGCCCCGAGCTTGGGAAATTTGCTAGCGCGCCAGAATAATAACAATCGCGATTAGTCAATTGGCGCTTCCGATGAAATTAGCTCAAGCCTCATTTTACTCCACCGAGAAAAAATCTTAGGAGTCCGCAGCCATCACCGGGCGGCCGCAACTGCCTCGAGCTTCCGCTTGATCCCGATCGCTCCTTTGCTCTGTTAATGCCCTAGTTTGGGTATTAGCTATTTCGCGGTCGAAGCAGAAGCGGTCCTCATCGCCGCCACCAAAGCCTCTCGCACGAGGCCGATACGCCAACGTTCAGGACTTGGCTCGGCCACGCCAATGTTTCGACCACGCTATGCCCAGCGCAAGGTAATTTGCCACCTTTAGCAATTACTTTGCACTGGACCGCCAAGAACAGTTGGCAGCGAGCAAAATACTGTAGGAATACGTCGCTATTAGCAGCGGTATAGCTCTTGCGTTTAGGTCGATTCAGGCGGGCTTGACTGATCAGCGCTGTGAACTGGTTTATAGCGCCGAGGTGATATGGGTGCCATTCCATCGCCGTGGCAGAGACGGTCGACCGAGCGGTCGAAAAGGAGGTCATATGGCTGCGCTCTGATGTGGCTAATGCTCACGGTAATAGGCTGCGAAGCCGATGACTGTGAAAGGCAAAATCAACTCCAAATCTAACTATGAGGTAACACAACCATGAGTACTAACCACCTTCTATATGACTCCGGTACTATTGTAATTCCTGCAGGGCCAGCGCCGTTTCAAATAGGCCCGACCCTTGATGTCCGAAAATATGCGAAGATCAGAGTCGTCGCGCATGACTATTCAGGTCCATTCGGCGACATCCACATCCGTTTCCGTGTAAAGGAAGGGAATGTAGTAATTGAATTGCCCCCCCCGGACCTCGTGCTGCTATTTGGCCCAGGTGCAAATACTGGTACCGTGGTCTTTGATGTCCCAGGGAGAGAGCTGGAAATGTTCGTTCGCGATTTCCCGGCCGCCCCGTTGACCGGAAAACGCTTACATCTATTTGTATTCGGTCTTGAAGTGTAATGTCCGATACGTGCGAACGCTCTTGACTGGTGGTGTTGCATGCTCGTGAAAGCATGCAACACCACGTTTGGAGTCGTAGGCCTATCCCCCTCGGTATTTTTCCCAATCGGGTTAGTTCAGCCGAGCTTGCCGGTCATAGTCCGCGTAGCCACTCTCAAAGGAAGAGATCCGTGAGACCGTTCTCGTAATAGCTGCCACGAACCGCTGATATGCAAGAAAATCAGTATAGAACAAAGGTTGTTCAGCTCGGTGGGGTCGAAGTGCGGCTTTGTTGTGACGACGTAGCGGCGTAGAGAATCAGATCGCGCAGCTTTCTATCGTCAGGACGTGGTTGATGGACCCTAGATTCGACCGCTTAAGCCGCAACAGATTATTATTCGTGGTCGAGGTAGAAGCGGTCCTCGTCCTTGTTATAGCCGAAAAGCTCGGCGAAACGTCCCCAGTTGACGACCGTTGAGAACATCTTTTCGGGCGATTCGTTGGGCAAGAGCATCGCGAGGTGTTCGAGCACAACCTCTTTGCTCAGCGAGCGATCCTCCTGTCCGCGCAGCAAGCGCACCAGATAGGCGAAGAGCCCATGTTTTTTTAGCTGTTCGCGCACGATCAACTTGCGCTGGTTAATGTCACTGTCGATAACCTGCTTGCCGAGCGGCTCCAGTACGACGTCGCCCGCCGGGGTGGAGACGAAGCCCAGGATTTCGGCGGTCTTCATGACCTTGAGCAGGTCGCTGAATTTGAAATGGAGGTCGCGCGCGATCTTGTAACCATCATCGCGGCCGCCGCGATCCTCCAGCGTCTCGAGCAAGCCGAAAACCCAGGTCATCTGGCAGTCGGGGATCGGATTGACGCCGGCGGGTGCCATCAGGCGCGCTCCTCGATCAACGAGAAGACCTTGTCGGTCAGCGCGTTGAAGCCTTCCTTGCGGCGGTCGCGCGGACGCGGCAGCTCGACCTTAAGATCGGCGACCAGCCGGCCGGGTCCGGTCGACAGCACGAGGATGCGGTCGGCCAGTTCCACCGCCTCCTCGATAATATGCGTGACCATGATGATGTTATGGACCGGCATGGTCTTGTCTTGCCAGAGGTCGAGTAATTCTTCGCGCAGGGTAATCGCGGTGAGGGCGTCGAGCGCCGAGAACGGCTCGTCCATCAGGAGCAGTTGCGGCTCTACGGCGAGCGCCCGGGCCAGCCCGACGCGCTGCTTCATACCACCCGACAATTCGCGCGGATAGGCTTCCTCGAAGCCGTCGAGTCCAACCTTGTCGATATAAATGCTTGCGCGCTTTTCGCGTTCGGCCGGGGCCAAGCCACGCGCTTCGAGTCCGAGTTCGATATTGGCCTTGACCGACAACCACGGCAACAGGGCGAACGATTGAAAGACCAGCGCGCATTCGAGGTTGATGCCGTCCACCTGGCGGCCCTTATAGAGCACCTGCCCGGAGGTCGGCTCCATCAGGCCGTTCACGATACGCAACATGGTTGACTTGCCGCATCCCGAGGGTCCGACGACCGCGATGAACTCGCCCTCTTCGACCGTGAACGAGAGATCGGCGATAACTGGCAGGACACCCTTAGCGTGCGGGAAGCTGCGGCAGATGTGCTTAAGTTCGAGCAGGGCCATGGGTCAGGCGGGTCGTCCTGTTCGGATTGCGATCCTGTTTGCGATTGAGATCGCGACTGCGATTGCGATTCACGTTGCGCGGTCATTTTTGTTCCCTCAATAGTCGATCCGGTAGCGATCCGTGGCGAAGTCGTAGAGGCGCCGCCAGACCAGCCGATTCAACAATAACACGACGAAAACCATCGACAGCAGCGTCAGCAGAATCATCAGGCCGTTGCCGGTCTGATAGGTCGCATCGTCAAGCATCGCGCCGAGGCCGAAGACCTTGTAAGTGGTGCCGCGATAGACGAAGTATTCGGATAATATGAGCGCGTTCCAGCCGCCACCCCAGGCCGTGATGCTCCCGGTGATCAGCGAAGGCAGGATGGCGGGCAGAGTGAGCTGACGCCAAGTGGCGATGCGGCCCAGACCGAACGACCGCGCCGCTTCCTTCAAATCAGCGGGAATCTGGCTAATGCCGGCCAGGAGATTGAATAGCACGTACCATTGCATCCCGGTGAGGATGAGCAGAATCGAGGCGAGGTTCATACCGCCGGTGACTCTAATGACGAAGATAACGATCAGCGGAAAGAGCGCCGTCGCGGGCATCGACCCGACAATTTCGGCGATTGGCGCCAGCCGGCGGGCGAAGCGCGGGCTTTCGCTCGCGGCGATCGCGCACGGCAGTGTCCAGGCCAGCGAAATCGCGTAGGCGGCGATCAATCGCAGCACAGACGCGCCGGTGGCCAGCGGAATCTGCCGGACCGCGGCCGGCCACGGCTGCATCAGTGTGCGAATCAAGGCGACCGTGCCCTCGATGATGCCCTTGGTCACGATGAACACGGCCAGCGCGATCAGGCCAATCCGAATCCATCGCCAGCTCCGTTGCAGCGCCGGATAGCGAGCCGGCTCGAAGGGCGGAGTCGAAACTAGCGCCCGATGGACGGTACGGAGGATCGGCCGCCACAGCATGCGAAATATCCTCAGCATGATCGGGCCGACGGATCCGAGCAGCGCGAGCATCCCGAGCGAACGCATCGGCTCACTCGACGCGGCGAATTCGTAGCGAAACTTCTCCGCCCATTCCGAGAGCGGCTGCCAGACGATGCCGTCCATCAGGATGATGATTGCGAGGAGGGTCAGCAGGCCGGCGATCAACTCGCCCGTGCGACCTTTGTCGGCGGCCTTCATCAGGTAGCTGCCGAGTCCTGGCAGTTCGTAATGGGCCGGGCCGACGGCGATGATCTCGCAGGCAATGAGGTAGTACCATCCGGCGACCCAGGACAGGATGGAGTTGTAAACCAGCTTGGGCACGCAGGCTGGCAGCATCAAGCGCTTGAGCCGAAGCCATCCGGTGGCGCCGAAGGAATCCAAGGCTTCGAGCGAATCGTTGGGCAAGGTCCGCATCGATTCGAACACGCCCAGTCCCATATTCCACGCCTGACTAGTGAAGATGAGGAACACTGCGGCCATTTCGACCCCGAAGCGGCTGCCGTGCGCGAGCGAGACGAAGAAATAAATGGCCGCGGGGAAGAAGCCGATCACCGGGACCGATTGCGCAATGTCGATCGCGGGCAGCATCACGCGCTCCCAGGCTCGCCCACGAGTGGCCAACAACCCATAGACGAGCGAAAAAATTAGAGCCAGGACGTAAGCGGCGGTCATTCGCATTAGCGAACAAAAGGCATAGTACGGCAGATGGCTGAGCGAGACTTGAAGTTGCGGAGCGTGTATGTGGCCCAGTCCGGCTTTACGCCGGTAGGCGAAGAACAGCGCCAGCACAATCGCCACAATCAGCATCGAAACTATGACGCTGGTAACTCGCTTGGTGGCGGTGGGTTGCGTGATCATGGGGCTCAATCCGAATGTGCCAGAATAGCCGCATTCATTCGGCGCTAAAACCCGGAGGACCCGGTTTTGCACTTCGCTCCGGGCGAATTTTCGGTTACGCGATTGTTACGAGAAGTCGCGCCGGCAGATATCTCGACTAACCTCAAGCAAGTCCGAAGTCCCATGACGCGCTGCTGCGCCTCAATGGCATTTTGTGGCTATTCGCCTGAAGCTATCGGCGGCGCTGCGCCGCCCGATCCCTGAAAGCTTATCTCAACGTCAATGCTATCCGCTTTGCCGCCTTTGTTCTGTTGAATGGCGTTCAAAATATACGTCTTGCCTTGCTCGAGAGTGGCTTGACAACTGGTTTTGATTTGCACTGGGAAAGTACCACGCCAATTCGTTTCCTTATATCCACACTGTTGATGGCTGACGGTGAGCGTTAGGCTGATCCAAAGGTTTTGTCCAAAGCTGTGCGCACTAGTGGTAGCAGTTAATGCAAAAGTGCCCGTTTCGGAGGGAACGAAAGTACACGTGATGCGGTCTTGACCGCGGCTGCGCTCGGAACAGGATTGTTGCGCGGAAGCATTTGCTGGCGTCAAACAAAAACAGAACAACCCGAGAACAAAAACCATTTGTCTCATTTGATCTACCGCAAAAGGGTTTAGGCGTCGCACAAATCGCCGGCTTTAATCAAACGTGCGGAATAATTGCGGGACATCCACACTATGGGAGCGGTTCGTCGTCCAAGAAGCGCTCCAGAACATTCGCTGTGATGCGCGAAACGCTGTTGTCGTAGTTGTTATGCGAGAGGCTTCCGCACCACGCAATCGATCCGGTCGAGAATACTCCCCCGCCGCCCGCGATCGGAAAGTAAACCATATCGGCTCGTACACCCGGATACTGAGTGCCGCCGGTGCCCGGATAGGTGAAGTAGATTTCCTCAACGACTCGTTGATAGTTGTCAGAGAGTCCCTCTGAAGTCGCTACCAATTTCGCGTTGGCCGGAGTCCCTAGCGATAAGTCGTAGCAATCTACTTCGTGACCTGCCGCACCACCCCCAACCAACCCGAAATCACCGATCAATTCATCGTCGCCGACTCCGGCGAAGATGAAGAGCGCGTTCGGATCGAAGCTGTCAGGCATCCGGCGAAAGTAGGTGGAATGATCGAAGCCCTGTGCCGCAAAGCCAACCCCAACCAGCTTTTGTGGCGGCCGTGCGCGGTTGCGCCAGATTCCGCCGCGTTCTCCAGTAGTGCTGTGGTAATACTCGCCCGGCCGCGCCTGCCATGCGCGCGAGCCACCCTCGGCTCTTCGCACTTCAATCAGATGTGGCTTTTCGGGATGGTAGGAAGTCACCCAGTAAAATCCGTTACCCCCCATGTACATCAGCCGGCCGCTGGTAGTCACGAACTTTTCCAGGGCATCGAGCATCGCGGATGAGTAATACTCAGGATGGGTCCCGGTGAGCACAACTTTGTAGCCATTAAGCAGCGCAACCCCATCGCGATGCAGGTCTTCGTCAGTGATTACATCATATTCGAAGCCCTTCGCTTCGAGCCAACCGATGAGATCGAGATCGGCGGCAAATCCCCATAACGATCCGGTTTCGTGACGGTAGTTCGGCCGCATATTGGGTATTGGACGCAGGCGACTCGAGTAGCACACACCGCTGCCGTCGGAATGCACGTCGTAACAGGACAGCCCCAATTCCGGATGCTCATACAGATAGAGATCCTCATTCTGCACGACCGTTGTCCGACCCATAATCGCTTCGATATTCGAACCGAGGCCCATGTGTTCATTGGCATAGGCCGTGTAACTGGCCGTCGGCGCCAGGAACACGACTTTCGCCGTCGGTCGCCCCACGGGACGACGAACGAAGAATGGAATATAATCGACCGATTCCTTAATTCGCAGGCGCGCCGCATAGACTCCGGAGCGCATCGAGTCGGGGATCTTCAGTTCAATATCCACCTCCCACCCGGCGTCTTCGAGGTCGTCATCGTGAAAATGGATTGCGCCATACTCTATCGGCGCATGCGTAAACTTTTCATAGCGACCGGTCCAGTTATGACCGGTCATTCCGCGCGCGGGATTATTTAGGCAACTTCCGTGCAGACTGTTGACCGATCCGTCGACTATACGATCGGTCGGGATGCCCGATTGATCGATTCCGCCGGCAAAGTCCCATCGAGCGATCAGATCTGTTCGCTCCGGTTCACAGCCATCGGCTAATTCGGCCAATTCAGCCGCTGTGAGTGCACGTCCATAGACGCGAGGGCGATCGATCTTCCCGTTGTAATGACCGCGGACAATCATCGTTCCAGTTGGCGACTTACCCGCGGCCCATCCTGCGATCACCGTCGCCGACTCCGACTGGAAGCTAAGCGGCTCTGCCGCAACTACATGCGTAATCGCCATTGGTGTCATCGCAACTGGTCCGATCAGGCAGTTGACGGAATTCACTATCGGCCGCAGGTCCAATATCGCGCGGCCACTGGCGCTATCGTAACTCGCGCCTGCCGAATACCACACGTTATTCACCAGAGCGGCTGGCGCGGCGATCCGAATTAGATGACCATTGTCGTCGCCTAGCCATAAGGCGAGTCGTTTCTGTTCATCGATCACAAAAGCCCACCCCGCGCGGCGCTCCGGGTCCCATCGAGTGAGTATCCCCTGCACTTCCCTGCCGGCCGTGGTTGGCATGATGAAGGCGTGGAGAGTAATCGCTCCGTCCACGTTCAGCATCCCGGCCTGATCGCCGATCAGAACGTGAGAGCCGGAATAGACCGGCTGATATCGTGCGGGGTATTTACCGTTGGCGACGGTTTCAACTATCTCTTCCTTGAATCGCGGACCCTGCGGATTGGCGTCGCCGCGGATCAGTCGCACGATGTCGGCTCGGTAATGCTCTCCGCCTTCGGCGCTCACCATGAAGCGGATTGGTTCACCGGGTCCCACGCTTATGCGATCGCTGTAGCCGTGAATAGTCACACTGGACATAATTGCCGTCTCTGCAAATCGGTATTTATAGCTGCCGCGGTAGTGCGCTGATATAGTGGCATTGTTCTCATCCAGGTTGATAAAGCTCGAAGGGCGCAATGACTATGCGCAATGATCCCAGTCCCAAGTCGTTACAGGCCACTAGTCGCTAGTTAACTCGCCGATGCGCAGTAAAAATACGGCATGCATTGCCTTCGCTTCGGTATTGAATGAACGGTCGTCGACAAACGCTGGCCGGAGGCCGCGCATGCCGGAGAGCCGGGCAATACGCCATTGCCTAAACGGTTTCGTGCAGACCAAGACGTACTTGCCATTCGGCGCGGTACGCCTGATCAGATTGAGCACGCGCTTCAATGGATCACTATGGTTTCCCAGGGGCGCGCGCCTGTGCTCGGCAATAAGTTTACTTGTGAGTAATGGGCGCATTGCTTCACGGCTTCGCTCATACCACAACTGGAGGACGATTTCGTTCCGGTCGGTTATGAGATTGTATGGGTCGGTCATCGTTGCTCTGCCCCTTCACGTTGCTGGAATACTCGACGAGGCAATAGCGAAATTCCGGCCGTAAGTCACACTCTGCCGAAAGTGATTCTTGCAGGAGTGGCGGCGGCGATGAATCCCCAGCATTGGGTCGAGGCGCGCGACGTCATGCTGATCGGAATCGACCCCGGCAATTGCGGCCCTTAGCCGTCCTCAATGGATGCTCGATTAGTTATGACCAGGGCGACGATCTTGGTTTTCCTCCAGGTCCGCTGTAGGTAGCAGTAAACCCGGGCTCCCTCGCAAACTCCACATGCGGCATGTTCGCCCAAAGCATTTTCCAGGATGCAATTAGTTCGTCTTCAGCCCGATAATCGAAAGGATCTTGTAAGATCTTTTCGTCGGTTCCGTTCGGCGGTAAAGGATGGTCTTTGAGCCACTTCGCCGTGATGTTCAAGCCGCGCTCCGGCGATACGACGTCGCTATAACCCAGTTGCGTTCGGATCTTCGTCAGGTCGAGCACCCGATGTGTCGTCCACGGTTGCGCCATCATGGGACGAGCAGATACCGCAAATTCCCTGGGCATTGAAATGATTTCCAGGTCATGATTCAGGGATTTCGCTACAATCTCGATAACCTGCCGCAGCGTAAGCAGTCGCTCGTCACCACAATTGTAGATTTGCCCCGCCGACACCTCCGGCCGATCGACCGCGAGCAAGATGGCATGCGCGGCGTTCTCGACATATGCGGAATGATTTAGCGATAGCCCATCTTCAGGGACGACTATCGAACGCCGCCCGTCGAGAATCCGGCGGACGACGCACCATTCGCGTGGAGCAATTTGATAGGGGCCATAGAGGAACGGATAGCGAAAATGTGTCGCGTTCGGGTGTCGTTCGAAAACGGCCCGTTCCGTCTGGGCAACGCGCCAGCCCTTGGCATCTTCGGCCTCGACAGGCACGACCGGTGCGTCCTCAGAAGTGGGGATAGGCAAGCCCTGCGGCTCCAGTACCGCAGGGTTCATGTAGCCGCGATATGCGGGCACGCCACCAATCGAGATGAAGCGGCCCGTTCGGCCAACCATGATCTCTGCGATGCGCCGCAACCGGCCATACGCTGCGACGGTTAGATCAAATTTGCGACTGCCGATTGCGCTGCGCAGCGCGTCCTCCGAGAACGGATCTGTATGAATATGTTCGACGGTGTCGGGAATCTCATCCAGTTCATGCTTTCCGCTGTGGAGCATCGCGACGTCATAGCCGCGGCGCAAAAGGCCATTCACTATATAATGACCGGTGGGACCAGTACCGCCGATGACCAGCGCTTTCAATGTTGCCTCCCGCTCTCGTACTTTCGCCTATAGCTAATAGGCGATGCCATATAGAGATCTGAGTACTACCTTTGCCGGCGAGTACATTACCGCTTAAGCTCGGTGCTAACCGATTTTCGACTTCGCGTACTCTTCTAAGGCTACTTCGGCTTCTTCTTCGCCAGCAACCGCTCGCGCCAGATCGCCATCCGCGTACGAGGTGGTCCCGGCGCCCATCACGCGTGTGATCGCGTTGACGTGATCTTTGGTGATCATCATTGGGACCGAGGGCTTCGCCGCCAACTCGCGCGCAAGTTGCTCGACCTCTTCTTCGATCCGTTCGAGCGGGACCACCCGATTGATCCAGCGCCATTCCTTCGCTTCCGCAGGCGTAAAGCGCCGACAGGTCATCACAAGTTCCTTGGTTAGCACCGGACCGATCTCACGCACCATCCGCGGGATCGCGCCCCACGAGTACTGCGATCCTAGATCGACTTCGGGGATGAACATCACGGTGCCGTGCGCCACGATCCGAAGATCGCAAGACACCATCAACAGGACTCCGCCGCCGACGGCAGCTCCATGCACCTGTGCGATCGTTACCGCCTGCATCTGTTCGATCGCCTCGCATAGCCGAGTGCCAATCTGTCCGGCCTTACGCCGCGCCAGCCAGCTCTTGCCGCTTTCGATCCGGGTATCGGCGCCGGGTAGGTTCTTCAAGTCGGCGCCCGCGCTAAAGGCCCGCCCATTGCCCTTGAAAATCACCACTCGGAGCTCGGGATGGCTATCGAGCCAGCCTACCGCTTCGAGCAACTCGCTCATCAGGACGTCATTGATCGCATTCAGACGCTCGGGCCGGTTTAGCACGAGATGACCGATCGCGCCGGTCACCGTGGCATGCAGCGTCGTGAATTCCCGTTGGTCAATTTCCTGCATCTGACTCAAATTCAATCACCTGCGCTTCAAGCTTTTTCGCGAATCCGTTGCGCCTATCGCTTTTATGCCGCTTTCAAGATTTCCTCAACCTCGCCGGCAACTGCCGTCTACATCGATAATAGTTTCAGGCTGCGAAGCGCGGCCAAAGTCGAGAGTTTCGTTCCGAATCGGACGGTCGGCATCGAATCGTGGGTTAAACAGCAGTATAGCCGTTGCTGACGATTCGCATTCAAAACGGATACTACAACCGACGCGAACCGTAAGCACCTGATCACCTTCCAATACAACGATAGTCGCTATCTCGCGTTGCGAACTCGATCAAAGAAATCGGCGAACAATGGATAGTAAAGCGCATGTCGTTCAGGATGATATTGCACCCCGACCGCGAATGCGTGCGAGCACAGCCGGGCCTGTTCGAGTATTCCGTCGCTCGCGGACCAGGCCTCGACCTCAATTCCGTCTGCCAGCCTTTCGAGCGCCTGGTGATGCGAGCTGTTCACTGCTGCGAATCGATGTACCGCTTTCGTGCTGACACCTCAGATCAAGAGCGTGACCTTTGCCCTGACAAAAGAAACCAGCCAAATTAGTTGAATGGATTTTAGCCCGCGAAGCATCTTAGAAATTTGGCGATTGAGAGCGCTAGTCCCTCGCATGCTTGGGACGCTGATTGCGATCGCCGTGCTCCTGAACCAACCGCGCACCGTCTGCGCAATGGGCCCGCGTCCACCACTGCTGACGGTTCAGGTGGTTCAAGCTCCCGATCCGATGCTCGCGTTCGGCAAGGCCTACCTCGTTTATGAATTGATACTGACGAGTTTCGACTCCCGCCCGATCGAATTGACGAGTTTGCGCGTGACCGATGCCGACGACCCGAACGACACATTCAAGTTCTCCGGCCCGGATCTCGCGAAAATGATTAGTCCTGTGGGTCCGGACGCCGGAGTTCCATCCACGAGCTTCAAGTCGGGTCAGGTCCGATTCGTCTATATCTGGCTGCCCTTCACTGCGGCCGCCCGCGTCCCGCGGCGCATTACTCACTTCCTCCAATGTCGGGTAGGCCACGCGCCTGCCGAAGTTTATGAAATTGCGCCGCCGCCGATCATGGTTGACAACGCACCACCAGTGTCTATCGGTCCTCCGCTTCGCGGCGGTGACTGGATCGCAGAAGGCGGACCCTCGAACAGCTCTTATCACAGGCGTGCACCGATGGTAGGAAATGGAATCCTCTATTTCGCGCAACGCTTCGCGATTGACTATGTGAAAATTACAGCCGGCGGACTAACCCATTCGGGCGATCGAAAGAACAATGCAAACTACCTTTGTTATGGTGCTGACGTGCTCGCGGTCGCCAACGGCAAGGTAGTAGCCATTCAGGATGGCATTCCACAGAACACCCCGGACCCAACTGCGCGGGCGGTCGAGATCACGATGGATAGCGCTGGCGGCAACTTCGTCGCACTCGATCTCGGCTACCACCGCTATGCACTCTATGGCCACCTGATTCCGGGTTCCCTGAAGGTGAAGGTCGGCGACTCGGTTAAGCGGGGCCAAGTCATCGCGTACTTGGGAAATTCGGGCAACTCAACCGAACCGCATCTTCATTTTCAAATTGGTGACGCCCCGTCGTTTCTCTTAGCCAATGGCCTTCCTTACCTCTATGACCAGGTCGACGTGAAACCCACCACGATCGTTGATGCTGCCAGCGATCCGCCTGTGATTCATGCTAACGGCCCGGCTCAACGCTATTTGGCTACGATGTTGCTCGAGAATGATCTGGTAGTTTTCCCGTAGTAGTAACTTCCATGATTCGTCATCAATTGACTATTGAGGCTGACGCGATCACCCCGCAGATACCCAATAGGGGGATGCTGCCTGAGGATGATCAGGCGGATCTCCAACTATCGCTGATGACCACTGAAAAAGCGGTTCTCTGGACGCGGCAAGCCAAGATTTTCCCTGAGCGTCTTGCCCTCGTATTCGCGCCGAAATAGTCCTCGCCGTTGCAGTTCGGGCACGACCCGATCGACGAAGTCGTCGAGCCCGCCGGGCAGATAGGGGAACATCACATTGAAGCCGTCGCAGGCTTCGCTGATGAACCATTCCTCCATCTGGTCCGCGATCATCACCGGCGTGCCGACGAACGCCAGACCGCTAAAGCCACCGACGCGCTGTGCGAGTTGGCGCACCGTCAGTTTCTCCCGATTAGCCAGTTCGATTACTCTCTCGCGTCCGCTCTGACTCGCGTTGCTTTCGGGAATCGCCGGCAGGGGGCCTTCCGGATCGAGGCCCGATACGTCGTGCCCGAGTGCGATCGAGAGCGACGCAATCGCACTATCGTAATGCACCAGGCTGTCCAGCCGCGCCCGCTTCTCGCGCGCTTCGTCCGCGGTCTCGCCCACCACCACGAAGGCGCCCGGCAGAACCTTTAGATGGTCGCGATCGCGGCCTAGCCGCGCCATCCGCTTCTTCACATCCGCGTAAGACTCTCGCGCATATGCGATACTGCCGCCGGCTCCAAAGATAACCTCGGCGGTCTCCGCGGCTAGTTGACGACCCGCCTCCGATGCACCGGCTTGCACGATAACCGGCCACCCCTGAACGGGCCGCGCGACGTTGAGTGGCCCGCGTACTTTGAGATACTCCCCCTCGTGATTGAGTATGTGGAGCTTGTCAGGATCGAAATAGATTCCAGCTTCTACATCGCGGATGAAGGCATCGTCCGCCCAGGAGTCCCAGAGACCCGTAACGACGTCGAAGAATTCGCGCGCGCGCCTATACCGCTGCGCATGCTCGACGTGTTCCTCCAGGCCAAAATTCATCGCCTCGTGCGGATTGCCCGAGGTCACCACGTTCCAACCCGCGCGTCCCTCGCTCAAATGATCGAGGGACGCGAATTTGCGCGCGACATGGTAGGGCTCGTTATAGGTCGTGGACGCGGTCGCGATTAAGCCCAGATGCTCCGTGACGACGGCGAGCGCGGGCAGCAATATCAGCGGATCGAATGACGTCACGGTCGCGCTGCGCTTGAGCGCTTCTATCGGCATGTTCAGCACGGCCAGATGGTCGGCCATGAAGAAAGCGTCGAACTTGCCCCGCTCCAGGGTCTGCGCGAACCGCTTGAGATGCTGGAAATTGAAATTCGCATCCGGCCACGCTCCTGGATAACGCCAGGCTGCCGTATGGATACTCACTGGCCGCATGAAAGCGCCCAGCCGCAATTTACGCGAGTTGTCCATGTCTATATCTCGTGCACCACCCAAACTTTCAAAATCAGCTGACTGTGGCAATTATCCGCAATGGCGCCATGCTCTCAGAATTTGCTGTTGGCTTAATTGATCTTGAAGAGTCGATTCCTAAATTTCCTCACACCGGTCTTAATCGCGCCGATAACTAGAGTTCGATTGGTCTCTTATCGATCAAAGGCCTGCACAGTCTATTATAACGATTGATCTCATCGAGTACCCGATCGCGAGTCAACGACGCAAGCGTGCGTCAGACCATAAGCCGCAATCAACGCGCTACAGTTGATCGTCCCACCGTCCTATCGTCAGGTCTTGGCAAGCAGGCGCCGCCCGCTTGCCCCGAATCGCCCGTCCGTTCTCGAATCCGATTTACGTCGGATATATCAGTAATCTCAGGCCCGAGACGGTGTGCGACACGACGAAGACGGGTTCTATCCTCGTAGCCGATCCGACGATTGATTCACTGATAGCAAATGGTCTGGTCAGCTCGGCGGTGACGAAGGTGCTCCCGGCATCGACGGTGCACCCGGGTTTGAGGACGCTCCCGGGATTGATGGCGCGCCTGGCATAGACGGTACACTTGGAATGGACGACGCGCCTGGCATGGACGCTGCGCCGGGTACCGATGGCCCGCCCGGTATCGACGATGCACCCGGCATCGTCGGAGCGCCCGGCATCGATGATGTCCCCGGCATTGTCGGAGCACCCGGCATCGAGGGCACTCCTGATATCGACGGCATTGCCATCGGTGCACCCATACCTGGCGACGCTACCGCAGACGGCGCCATACCGCCGGAATCTTGCGCGAATGCCCACAATGGGCAGAGCACTAGCGTAAGCACCCCTGCCAATGAGAGAAGAGACTTCATAGCGAACTCTCCTTTGTGTTGCGCCCTGAAATTGCCCGGGACTTTTCAATGAAAAACATAAGCACGGGAGCCATCTTGCACGTCAAGTGCAATATAGCTCCCGCCTCAAGACGATTAGATTAAGCAGACCGAAGCCGATTTCGCCCCGTGCCAAAATGTCCGGCTACGAGATCCATCCGGCGGGGCTACGAAATCTGTTTGGTAAAGGTCCCGAGATCGAAGAAATCGCGCCACACCTTGATTTTTCCGGCCTCGGTCAGCTCGAACACTCCGGCTACCGGAATATCTGCCTTCTTACCGTTTTTCATGGTAATCGTGTCGACGCGCTCGTTGAAGACCACATTGCCCTCGTGGGCGCTCCTGAAGATCTTGGCGGTGAATTCCTTCGCATCCTTCATGAAACCCTGCGTCATCTCACGGATAGCGGCCTGTCCCTTGGCGGGTCCCATGGGGACGTTGTCCCATACGGCGTCCTCGGTGAAGTAACTCATAACCTCGTCCACGTTCAGACGCGTCCACGCCGCGAACAGATCGCTAACGACTTTTTCGCAATTGGCTGCCATGATTTTTCTCCTTTGAGCAGTTACTGACGCTAGTCTCGCACGTTTTCCCGCAATACGGGTAACCGCATCCACGCAAGGCCCGAATGCTACTCGAAACCATCTCTGTCCGGTCCGACGGGCCTTCTCTTAATCGCGTCGCACCCTCAGCGTCGCGTGCGATAGAACGCGCGAATGTCCTTGACGAGCTGCTCGGGCTCCTCACTGGGTGCGAAATGACCGCCGGCCGTCATCGGCGTCCAACGCTGCAGGTTGTAATACCGTTCGGCCCACTTGCGCGGCGGAATCAGCAGCTCGCGCGGAAAGACGCCGATTGCGGTCGGCGCCTCTACGACCGGCGTCCTATCATGCGAAGGCGTCCACGGATGCTCGCGCGCTTCATAGTAATAGCGCACTGAGGTCACGAAACATTCAGTCACCCAATACAGCATGATATGCGTCAGCAGTTCGTCTTTGCTGTAGCGCCGCTCGACATTGCCACCGCAATCGCTCCAAGCGCGGCGCCGCTCCAGGATCCAGGCCAACAGCGCTACTGGCGAATCGTGCATTCCATATGCCAGCGTCTGCGGATCGCGAGTCTGCACCGCGACATGGCTGATGATCCCCGGTCGTGCTTCACGCGTGCGCGCCAATGCCGCCTGTTCGTCCGGAGCGTAATCGCTTTCCTTCAGGCCCCCGCCGCTGAAGAAATCCATCGGGATCGACAAGGTCAGATAAATCCCGATCAGATGCTGTGGATACTTATGACCGATCTGCTGCGTGACGAAGGCGCCCCAGTCGCCGCCCTCCGCCGCAAACTTCGAGTAGCCTAAGACTTCGCGCATAAGCGTGACCCATAGGTCCGCCGTGCGCCACCAGTTGATCCCCGGCTTGGTCAGCGGAGTCGAAAAACAAAATCCCGGAAGCGACGGCACGATGACGTCGAAGGCGTCGGCCGGGTCACCCCCGAATGCCGCCGGGTCGGACAATGGCCGGATCACTTTTGCCAAATCCCAAAACGTCCACGGCCAGCCATGCGAGAGAATCAGCGGGATTGGCTTAGGGCCCTTGCCCGGTTCGTGAACGAAATGGATCGGGACGCCGTCGATCGTCGTCCGGTAATGCGCGAAGCGATTGATCTCAGCTTCATGCTTGCGCCAGTCATACTGGTCGCGCCAGTACGCTACCATCTCTTCAAGGTAAGCGCGGTTCGTGCCATACGCCCAGTTCTCGTTGGCAAAATCGATCGGATAGCGCACCCGCGACAGCCGCTCACGCAGATCGGTTAGCACCGCGTCCGGAACCGCTATCTTGAAGGACTCCTTTGTCATAGTCCGCTCCTATATCAGCGATTCTCTCTCCCATACCAACGATTGGCAGCGCAGCGGGCTATCATACTAGAGCTAGTCATTAATGCTAATCGCCATCAGCTCAAGCCGCGATGGTAATACCGCGAGGACAGGGCGCGCACAAGTAGGTATTGGTGAAAGCTAGCACCCGACGTTGCAGCTCAACGCATCCGCACTTGCTTCCGGCTATCGCCGATACTGTACCGCCGGATGAGGTGCACGCAGGCGCGCGCGTCCGGGACCCATCAGCTTTTCGCGCAGCGTGCCATCCTGATATTCGGTCTGCATCAAACTCCGCCGTTGCAAAACCGGTACGACGCCATCCACGAAGTCGACAAATGATCCCGGCGTTACCATATAGGCGAGATTGAAGCCGTCCACTCCCGCTGCCACCCATTCCTGAAATCTGTCAGCGAGCTGCTCCGGTGTCCCCATAAGTAGCTGGCCCCCGCCGCTCAGCCCCACCAGCTTCATCAGATCGCGCAAGGTCCATCGGCGTTCTGAATCCGGCCGGATAAACGCCTGCATCAGCGTGCGCACCGCATTCGTCTCGACATACTCCAGCGGCTTATCCAACTCGTACTGACTAAAGTCGATGCCCGCCCAGCCGCTCAGTAGTGCCATCGCTCCCTCGTATCTGACGCTACTCAGATAGTCATCGTGTTTGCGCTGTAAGGCAGCTTCTGTATCGGCAGTAATTACCTTCGCATAGAGGAAGAACAGGATGTCCTCCGGATTCCTGCCCGATCGCCGCGCCTGCTCCCGCGTAGCGCGGATCGACTCTCCGACCTTGGCGGGATTCAACCCTCCTACGAATACGCACTCCGCATGCCGCGCCGCAAACTCGCGGCCGCGTGGCGATCCGCCCGCCTGGTACAGCACTGGCGTCCGTTGCGGTGAAGGTTCCGATAGGTGGCAGCCGTGAGTGCTGAAATACTTGCCGTCGTGGTCGACGTCCCAGACCTTAGCCGGATCTGCATAGATACCTCGCTCGCGATCCCTGACGACGGCGTCGTCCTGCCAGCTTCCCTCCCACAGCTTGTAACAGATCTCGATATAGTCCTCCGCGGCGTCGTAGCGCTCATCGTGCGGTAACAAGCCCGGCTGTCCGATACTCCGCGCGCCGCTTTCCAGATACGACGTGACGATGTTCCATGCGACACGTCCCTTGGTCAGATGATCGAGCGTCGAGACCAGGCGCGCGAAGATAAAAGGATGATATTGCTGAATCGAGCTGGTGAAGGCGAAGCCGAGATGCTTGGTCGCGTAGGCCATCGCTGGGATCAGCAGCGCCGGATCATTCACCGGCACCTGTGCCGCCTGCGTCAGCGCCGCGACCCGATTCCCCCGATAAACGTCATACACACCTACGACATCGGCGAGAAATAGGGCGTCGAAGCGCCCGCGTTCCAGAAGCTTGGCCAACTCTACCCAAGTCTCAAGATCGGTGTAGTTGTGCATCTGATCGTCGGCGCGAACCCACAGCCCTGGCGACTGATGAACCACACAATTCATATGGAACGCATTAAAGTAGATGCGTCGGTTCATTCAGTCGCCTCCTCCCTCAATAGTAAGTTCACTCGAACGTATCAGTTGAAAAATCGAGAGTATCAGTTGAAGGTCAGAACCGTACGCGTGACCTCGCCCGCCTCCATCGCGCGAAACGCTTCATTGACGTCCTCGAGCCGGCCGCGCTGGCTAATCATATCGTCGAGATTCAAGCGGCCTTGCCGATAGAGGTCAAGATACTTGGGCATGTCGAGATGGAAGCGATTCGAGCCCATAAAGCAGCCTTGGATGCGCTTCTCGACGAACAGATGCCCCGACTTGAATTCCACTTTCTGCTCCGGCGGGATCGCTCCGACCAGTGTGGCGAGGCCGCGCGGCGCAAGGCAATATACACATTGCTCCAGGACTTTCGGATTGCCGATCGCGTCAAATGAGTATTCCACGCCGCCACCGCTCAGCCGTTTGATCTCGCGGACCGCGTCGACCTCCGCCCCGTTGATTGCATCGGTCGCGCCGAAGTGTTTTGCGATCGCTAGCTTGTTCTCGCGAATGTCCACTGCAATGATCTGCCGTGCGCCAGCAATCCACGCTCCTTGAATTACTGAGATTCCCACGCCGCCCGCCCCAAATACCGCGACCGTCGAGCCCGGCGCGACCTGCGCCGTATTCAGCGCCGCACCCACGCCGGTCGTCACTGCGCATCCCAGCAGCGCCGCCCGGTCGAGCGGGATGTCGTCGGCGATCTTTAAGACCGCCCGCTCGTGTAGGAGCATCTTCTCCGCAAAGGCCCCGAGGTCGGCAAATTGATTGAGGCGCACCCCTTTCTGCGATAGCCGCGGCGGTTCGTCGCGTCGCCGCTGACAGTCCGCGCGCCCGACGCACAGATGCGGCCGCCCCAGCAGGCACTGCGTGCAGTTGCCGCAATAGATCGACGTGCATGCGATAACGTGGTCGCCTGGCTTGACCGCGCTGACCTCGGCCCCGACCGCCTCAATGATCCCGGCCGGCTCGTGGCCAAGAATCGCCGGTGTCTTCGTCGGCAACGTCCCATGCAGGCAATGCAAGTCGCTGTGACATACTCCGCTCGCCACCGTGCGAATCAACACCTCGCGCGGACCGGGCCGGTCGATCTCCACCTCTTCGACGGTGAGCGGCTTTCCCAGTTCACGAAAAATCGCAGCTTTCATCCTTAACTGTCCTCGATTACGTCGCTGGTCGAATTTCGGAGCTTCCCTTATAGCCTTGAGCTTGCCCTTGCGCCAACCCGCGTGGCCCGCGATTCATTGATTTTGGTCGGTCTTCAACGCATAAAGGGTTGAATCGGCCAATCGACCTTGCACGGTATCGAACACAGGAGAACGTCATGAAGTATGGATTGCATCTGGCGGGCGGAGCCTTGGTCTGCGGCCGCAAGGAACTTAAGGAAGTCGCAACCGTCGCCGAGGAACTGGGCTTTGATTCGATTCTGATTGGCGACCACATCATCAACGCGAAGAATATCGAATCGCCGTGGCCCTATACCGAATACTACGGCAATGATCTGAAACAACTGCCCTTCTCCATTTACACCGATATCCCCTGGCTTGATCCGTTCAGCACGCTGGCCTTTCTTGCAGCAGCCACCGAGAAGCCGCGCCTCGGTCTAAGCGTGCTGATCGTGCCTTATCGCAACCCCTATGATGTGGCGCGACGGATTGCGACGCTCGACGTTTTGTCCGGTGGCCGGATGATCCTGGGCGTCGGCGTCGGCTGGATGGAAGAGGAGTTCCGCCTCCTTGGAATTCCCTTCAACGAACGCGCACAGCGCACTCGCGAGTATATCGCCGTGATGAAGGCGGTGTGGACCCAGGAGAATCCGCGCTTCGCCGGTCAGTTCATCAAACTCGATCGCGACGTTAATATGCTGCCGCTGCCGCTCCAGAAGCCGCATCCTCCCATTTGGGTTGGCGGCGAGACCATGGCTGCGATGCGCCGGGTGGTCGAATTCGGCGACGGATGGCACATTGCACTCCTGACCACCGAACAGATCCGATCGCTGTATGACCGTTTGCGCGATGCGATGGACAAGGCGGGACGCGATTTCTCCAAGCTCGAGTTTACCGCGATGGCGGATATGTCTCGACTCTCGCCCGGCGCGATCGAAAGCTATCGAAAGTTTGGCGTATCGACACTCTACATGTTGCCGATGGGTGGAACCCTGAGTGCATTTATCGAGGGTATGCGGAATTTCGCCCGAATGATGCGCGACGCCGGTTAGCGTCGCGCGTCATTCGCGCTCCTGCCTGCGCGATAACGATCGTCGCCCACTCCGCGCGTCGCGAGTGGCGTTTGCCGCGATGCGGCTGCGCGGCTCCCCCACTCCCCACCCGTTTCGCGGCGCTGGGGGTTGAGCACTCCATGCTCAACCCCCAGCGCCGCTATCTACCCACCCGCGAGTCCGCCGCCGGCGGACTCGCGGGTGGGTGGGAACAATTTTTGCTCTATCAACGATCTTGAGAATAAACCAGATATCCCTTTGTAACGATCAGCTCTCCTCCTTCGTCAATCCTACGACTATTGTCGGGTCATAACGGCGCGAGGGTTGCGGTTCTCTACCGAACAAAATTGTAGTCTTGCTCATACAACGCCGCGAAAGTCCTAACTCGCCGATGCCCAGGTCGGTACGCTCATGGAGCATCGGGTACAATTTCTTGCACGGAGCAACGCGGTTTTTGTTTGGGCGTCGGCTTCGTCAAAAGACTGGTGTTAAACTCAAAATAAATGTTTGATTCAAGCACTTTGCCCGAAGGCAGAACGAAAAATACGACCCTCACTTATCATGAGGGATCGTCCAGGCGCTGGCTCTGGCTTTCGATCCTCGCGATCCTCCTTCTTATAACCGGGTATCTTTTATTTAGCCGGCTGCGCAGCGCCGCTCCTCCACCGGTAGCGCCCCGCGCGGTCCCCGTTGCGGCGGCAGCTGCAAAGCGGGGCGACCTCAACCGCTATCTGAATGCTATAGGTTCTGTTACCGCGTTTAACACCGTTACGCTCAAGACCCGCGTGGACGGCCAGATCATGAACGTCGCCTTCAAAGAAGGGCAAACGGTGAAGAAGGGCGATCTGTTAGCGCAAATCGACCCGCGCCCATACCAGGCGGTACTCGATCAGGCGCAAGGGACGTTGGCGAAGGATCAGGCCACGCTGAAAAACGCGCAGATTACTCTCGTGAGGGATAAAACCCTGTTGCAGCAGGGCGTCATCGCCGCACAGGACTACGACAATCAGGCGGCGACGGTGGGCGTGTCCGTGGGTACCATAGAAAGCGACAAGGCGAACATCGATGCCGACAAGGTCCAGGTAATCTACACCCGTATCACTTCCCCTATCACCGGACGTATCGGGCTGCGTCTGGTGGACCCGGGCAATATCGTCCACGCGACCGATACCACGGGTCTCGCCGTAATTACCCAGTTACAACCGATCGCGGTGGACTTCAGCATTCCCGAGGACAACCTGCCGCAGGTAATTCAGGACATGAGGAAGGGGCAGGAGTTGCCGGTTCTCGCGTATGATCGGGACCTCAAAAACCAGATTGCATCCGGCACTCTCGAAACCTTCGATAGCCAAATCGATCAGACCACCGGAACTATCAAGCTGAAAGCGATCTTTCCGAACAATGACTATTCGCTGTTCCCCAACCAGTTCGTCAACGTCAGATTGCTGGTGGATACATTGCGCGACACGATCCTGGTGCCGGCGGCAGCCATCCAGCGAAATACGCAAAACGCTTTTGTGTATGTGATCAAGCCGGACAATACCGTCGAGGCGCAGACCGTCACGATTGCTGCCACGCAGGGTGATACGGTAGCGCTCACGTCCGGGGTCACTCCTGGCCAGATGGTGGTCACGGACGGCTTGGACAAGCTTACCGCGGGCACCAAGGTGAGCGTCCAACTCGCAGCCAACACGACCACGACGCAGACCACGCTCCAGAAGAGCAGTCAGTGAACCCATCCCGCCTGTTCATTCTGCGGCCCGTTGCGACCTCGCTGCTGATGGCCGCCATCCTCCTGGCCGGCATTGTGGCCTACCGTCAGTTGCCCGTATCTGCCCTGCCGGAAGTCGACTATCCGACCATCGAGGTTCTCACTTTCTATCCTGGAGCGAGTCCCGATGTGATGGCGTCGTCGGTTACTTCGCCGCTCGAGCGCCAATTCGGCGAGGTGCCCGGTCTCAACCAGATGACCTCGGAGAGTTCTTTCGGCTGCTCGGTCATAACGCTCCAGTTCGTACTCAGTCTCAACATCGATGTAGCCGAACAGGAAGTTCAGGCCGCCATTAATGCGGCTGCCACTTATCTGCCCGCGGATCTGCCTAATCCACCGATTTACAGCAAAACCAACCCTGCCGATGCCCCGATCCTGACGCTGGCCCTGACTTCTACCCAAATTCCGCTGACCCAGGTCGAGGACCTGGCGGACACCCGCCTGGCGCAGAAGATTTCGCAGGTCTCAGGGGTGGGACTCGTCAGCATCAGTGGCGGGCAGAAGCCGGCCGTGCGCGTTCAGGCCAATCCCACCGCATTAGCCGCTTATGGCCTGAGCATGGAGACCATCCGCAATGCCATCGCCGCCGCCAATGTCGACGAGGCCAAGGGTAACTTCGACGGCAAGCAACAGGCTTACACCATCGGCGCCAACGACCAATTGCTCACGAGCGCGGCCTATAAGCCCTTGATCGTTGCCTATCACAACGGGGCACCGGTGCTCCTTAGCGATGTCGCCAACGTCATCGACGATGCTGAGGATGTTAAGCAGGCCGCCTGGATGAACAACGTGCCCGCGGTGATCCTCAATGTTCAGCGGCAGCCGGGCGCCAACATCATCACCGTGGTCGATCAAGTGAAGGCGCTGCTGCCGCGGTTGCGCAGCTCGCTGCCTGCCTCGGTGCAGGTTACCGTCCTCACCGATCGCACCATCACCATCCGGGCCTCGGTGCGCGACGTCGAATTCGAGCTGATGCTCACGATTGCGCTGGTCGTGATGGTCATCTTTCTGTTCCTGCGCAGCCTCTCGGCAACCATCATACCCAGCGTCGCGGTGCCGCTTTCGCTCGTCGGAACCTTCGGCATCATGTATCTGCTGGGCTACAGCCTCAACAACCTCACCTTGATGGCGCTGACGATCTCAACCGGTTTCGTCGTCGACGACGCGATCGTGATGATCGAGAACATCAGCCGGTATCTCGAGGCCGGCGACAAGCCCCTCGAAGCAGCTCTGAAAGGCGCACAACAGATCGGCTTCACCATCTTGTCCTTGACCGTCTCATTGATCGCCGTGCTGATTCCGCTGCTGTTCATGGGTGATATCGTTGGGCGCCTGTTTCGTGAATTCGCCGTCACCTTGGCCGTCACCATCCTCGTTTCGGCGGTCGTCTCCCTGACCCTGACTCCCATGATGTGCGCGAAACTCCTCAAGCATACTCCGGAGGCCCAGCAGGGACGCTTCTATCGCGTCACCGAACGCATGTTCGACAACACCATCGAGTACTACGGCAAGACTCTGCAATGGGTGCTGCGCCACGAAAATGCGACGCTGTTGGTTGCCGTAAGTACCCTTGTCCTCACCGTGGTGCTCTACATCATCACGCCCAAGGGCTTCTTTCCAGTTCAGGATACCGGCGTCATTCAGGGGGTGTCGGAAGCGCCGCCTGCCGTGTCCTTCAACGCCATGGTCCAGCGCCAACAAGCATTGGCAAAGGTGATCCTCAAAGACCCGGCGGTCGAGAGTCTGTCGTCGTTCATCGGCATCGACGGCACCAACACCACTCTCAACAGCGGCCGCTTCCTCATCAACCTCAAGCCGCTCGATCAACGCAAAGTCAACATCAGCGCCGTGATCGCCCGCTTGCAGTCGCAACTCGCCAAGATTCAGGACATCACGCTGTTTCTCCAACCAGTCCAGGATCTGACCGTGCAGGACCGGGTCAGCCGAACCGAGTACCAATACAGTTTGGAAGACCCCAGTGTGGATGAGTTGAACACCTGGACCGCTAAGCTGCTCGATAAACTGCGCGCGCTCCCGCAACTTAGCGACGTTGCCAGCGATCAGCAGAACAATGGCTCGCAGGTCGAACTGGTAATCGATCGCACCACCGCTTCACGCCTCGGAATCACGCCGCAGATGATCGACGACACGCTCTACGACGCGTTCGGACAGCGGCAGGTCTCCATCATGTTCACGCAGTTGAATCAGTATCACGTCGTGCTCGAGGTGAATCCCGAATTCCAGAAGAACCCCCGGGCCCTTAGTGAGATTTACCTGCCCTCGGCCACCGGTGGCGAAGTGCCGCTCAGCACCTTCGTTCAATACGAACCAAGCAAAGTGCCGTTGGTCGTGAGCCATCAAGGACAATTTCCAGCCGTTACGATCTCCTTCAATCTGGCCAACGGCTATTCGCTTGGCGAAGCCGTAACTGCCATCGATTCGGCCCAAAAGCAAATCGGGATGCCGGCCAGTATCGCGACCGCTTTCCAGGGCACCGCGCAGGCGTTTCAGGCCTCTCTGTCCAATGAGCCGATTCTGATCCTCGCAGCCCTAATCACGGTCTACATCGTCCTCGGCGTGCTCTACGAGAGCTACATCCATCCGATCACGATCCTCTCGACGCTGCCGTCGGCCGGTGTCGGAGCGATTCTCGCTCTTCTTATCACCGGCAACGACCTCAACGTCATCGCCCTCATCGGCATCATCCTGCTGATCGGTATCGTCAAGAAAAATGGCATCATGATCGTCGACTTTGCCCTCGATGCCCAGCGCAGGGAGGGCAAGCCCGCCCGCGAAGCAATTTATCAGGCCTGCCTGCTGCGCTTTCGGCCGATCATGATGACCACGATGGCTGCATTGCTCGCCGGCTTGCCGCTCGCCCTGGGCACCGGCACCGGCTCCGAATTGCGCCGTCCGCTGGGCATTGCGATGGTCGGTGGATTGCTCCTGAGCCAACTCTTGACCCTGTACACCACCCCGGTCATCTATCTCGCCTTCGAGCGCCTCGCGACGCGGTCGGCTAAACCGCCCGCCGATACCGAATACCAGGAGCCGCTCGCAGCGCGCGCCTCATGAGCTTTTCCGAGATCTTCATACGCAGGCCCGTCGCGACGACACTTCTGACCATTGCGATCGCGTTGGCCGGCGCGGTCGCCTTCAGGTTGCTACCCGTCGCGCCGTTGCCCGAAGTCGATTTTCCAACCATTCAGGTCAGCGCCTCGCTGCCCGGCGCCAGTCCCGAGACCATGGCCTCTTCCGTCGCGACCCCGCTCGAGCGTCAGTTCGGGCGCATTGCGTCGCTGACCGAGTTGACCTCGACCAGCTCGCTCGGAGCAACCAGCATCGTCTTGCAGTTTGACTTGGACCGCAACATCGACGCCGCCGCACGCGACGTGCAGGCTGCCATCAACGCGGCGCGTAGCCAACTGCCGGCCAATCTGCCGAGTAACCCTACCTATAAAAAAGTCAATCCCGCAGACGCCCCAATTCTGATCCTGGCCCTGACCTCCAGTACCATGCGTCGCGGCCTCATCTACGACGCCGCCGATTCCATTCTGGCGCAGAAGCTTTCGCAGATTCAGGGCGTCGGCCAGGTTGCCGTGGGCGGCAGCGCGCTGCCCGGAGTTCGCGTCGAGTTGAATCTCCCCCAGCTCAACAACTACGGTATCGGGCTCGAGCAGGTCCGCACTGCTCTTAGCAACGCTAACGCCAATATTCCCAAAGGCGAAGTGAGCAACGCCACCAATACCGTGGCGCTGAGCACTACCGACCAGCTCCTTAGCGCCGCGCAGTACCGCCCGTTGATCGTCGCTTACGACAACGCTAATGGCGCCCCCGTTCGTCTCTCCGATATCGCCGACGTGGTGGATTCCGTCGAGGACGTCCGCAATGCGGGTGTGGTCGACGGCGCCCCCGCAGTCTTGATCATCATCTTTCGACAACCCGGCGCCAACATCATCCAAACCGTTGATCGGGTATTGCAGGCCATGCCCCAATTGCAGGCCTCCATATCGCCGGCCATCAAGACCTCCGTGGTGCTCGACCGCACCATCACCATCCGAGCCTCCGTCAACGATGTCGAACTGACCCTGATTATCTCGATCTTGCTGGTCATTCTGGTGGTCTTTCTCTTCCTGCGGAATTGGCGCGCCACTTTGATTCCGGGCGTCGTCGTCCCGATTTCGCTGGTCGGTACTTTCGGCGTCATGTACCTCTGCGGCTATAGCATCGACAACCTGTCGCTGATGGCGCTTACTATCTCCACCGGCTTTGTCGTCGACGACGCCATCGTCGTCATCGAAAACATCTCGCGCTACCGCGAACAGGGCCTCTCGTCCTTCGATGCGGCTGTGCGCGGTGCCCGTGAAATCGGCTTCACCGTCGTCTCGATCAGCGTCTCGCTGATCGCCGTCTTTATTCCAATTTTACTCATGGGCGGGATCGTCGGCCGCCTCTTCCGCGAATTCGCCGTCACCTTGTCCACCGCGGTCGCGGTTTCGCTGGTGATTTCGCTGACCACCACTCCGATGATGTGTGCCAAGCTCCTGAAGCCCGAACGCGACGAGGCCCATGGACGTTTCTACCGCATCAGCCAGATTGCCTTCGACCGTTCGCTAGATGGCTACGCTACTGGCCTTAAGTGGGTGTTGCGGCATTCGCGCCTGACGCTCGCCATCGCCTTGGCTACGCTCGCGCTCAGCATCTATATGTTCACCATCATTCCCAAGGGCTTCTTCCCGGAGCAAGACACCGGTCGTCTGATGGGCGCGGTTCTCGCCGACCAGGACACCTCTTTCCAGGCCATGAGCAATCGGCTGACTTTGTTCGTTAATGCAATTAAGGCCGATCCAGCCGTCGAGCACGTCATCGGATTTGCGGGCGGCAGCGGCAGCGCCGGCGCTACCAATACGGCCCGCATGTTCATCGCGCTCAAACCGTTGGCCCAGCGCAAAATCAGCGCCGATCAGGTGATCGCGCGGCTGCGCAAAAAAACCACCCGCATCGAGGGCGCGACCATCTATCTCCAGGCCACCCAGGATCTCCGCATCGGTGGCCGCTCCAGCAACGCACTCTATCAGTACACTCTACAAGGCTCAGACTTGTCCGAACTGAACACCTGGGCGCCCCGCCTGCTGCAGAAAATGCGCACGCTGCATCTACTGACCGATGTCAACAGCGACCAGCAGAACGCCGGCCTCGCCGCCTCCCTGGTAGTTGACCGCGATACCGCTTCGCGCCTCGGACTCACTCAGCAGGTCATCGACGATACCCTCTACGACGCCTTTGGCCAGCGCCAGGTCTCAACCATGTACACCGGCTTGAACCAATATCATGTCGTGATGGAAGCCGCGCCGCAGTATTGGCAAAATCCCGCTTCGCTCAGTCAGATCGACGTGCGCTCGCCTACCAACTCCGAGGTCAAGCTCAGTACTTTCACCCACTACGAGCCCGGTACCACCGCCCTTTCGGTGAATCATCAGGGCCAGTTCCCGAGCGTGACCATCGCCTTCAACCTCACGCCCGGCGTCGCGCTTGGCCAGGCGGTCGAAGCCATCAATAACGCCGAGCGCAGCATGGGCTTCCCGAGCACCATTCACGGCAGCTTCGCCGGCACCGCGCAGGCCTTTCAGGTCTCGCTTGCCAACGAGCCGATGCTGGTCCTCGCTGCATTGTGCGCGGTCTATATCGTCCTTGGGATACTCTACGAAAGCTACGTTCATCCCATCACGATCCTCTCGACCCTGCCCTCCGCCGGCGTCGGAGCGCTGCTCGCCCTGATGGTCTGCCGTATCGACCTCACCGTGATCGCCCTTATAGGCATCATCCTGCTCATCGGCATCGTCAAGAAAAACGCCATCATGATGATCGACTTCGCCCTCGAGGCCGAGCGCAAGCACGGCAAGTCGCCTCGCGATGCGATCGAGGAGGCGTGCCTGCTGCGTTTCCGTCCGATCATGATGACCACGATGGCCGCATTGCTCGGCGCACTCCCCCTTGCCATTGGCGGCGGCACCGGTTCCGAACTGCGCCGTCCACTCGGTATCGCGATCGTCGGCGGCCTCATCGTGAGCCAGGCCCTTACACTTTTCACGACCCCCGTGATTTATCTGTACATGGAGCGCGTTCGCCTGTGGGGTGAGAGCCTGCGCAAGCGCCCCTCCCACCAGCCTGCGATCACCCCCGGAACTCCCGGAGCCCCCGGCATCGCTAACCCCTAGCTCGCCCGAGTTAGAGCTCCACAACGATTATTTCTTTGCCGAACTTCAGACTCAAGACACTGGTTCTGCACCTCATCCGTCCGCGTCGCCTCTCCGTGATCATCAATCTCCGAAAGCGGAAAGGCCGAAACTCTTGCTATCGATTTCGGCTTTTGGCACCAATGCGTATAGCTCTTAATGTCCTGCAAGCACCGCTCAAACCCTATTCCCGCAAGGAGAGAGACCTTCAATGATCAGGATAACCATCCTCTATCCAAAGACGCCGGGTAGCCGGTTCGATTTCGATTACTATGTTTCGACTCATATGCCGATGTCGATCGCGCGCATTGGCCACGCGATGAAATCTGTCTCGGTCGAACGCGGTCTCGAGCCGGGCGCACCCTGGCCTCCTCAGTCCTTTCACGCACTCTGCCATTTCGTATGCGAATCGAAAGAGGTGTATGAAAACGCCTTCCTACCGCATGCCGCAGAACTTCAAGGCGACATCCCGAACTACACCGATGTCGAGGCCATCATCTCGATCAGCAGCATCGAACTCGTCCGCTAATCCCCCTTGGTCTTCGACTTGCTGGCTGTGGGAGGCGACTCTCCCTACTAAGATCGAATGTATTGGAAGTCCCGCTTATGGATGCATTGCAGCAGCCTGATTTGGCGTTGCTGCAGGCGCGGGTATCCGATTACCTTCACACCTGGATGCTGGGACCGTCAACCCCCCACCGGATGTCCCACCGTAATAGAGAGCGTTAGTTCACTGTGCAATTTGTTGCCGTGTGCTCAGATAATGATGTAGTGACTTACCTGGCAAATGCACTGAGCAATGACCGCCGGCTAAACAGGCGGCATCCTGCCGGCTAGCTAATAACAATAATCAGCGATGCAAAATCCGACGGGCTACTAGAAGCCTGGCTCAGTCTGGAACAACTACAGCACTGGCCCTGAGAATCTACGATCCTGACCTTATGCATAGATGAAATTACCGTCTGAGAAAGTAGCTGATCGCAACTTGGACGGCGATCTAATGCCGAGCGGTGCGCGAGCGCGGGCAGGCTACGGGGGTGAGTTCATGGGGCAACTACTGGCCTATAACCAGTGAAATCGTTTGAGTAATCGCTGGCAAAATATACCGACGGAACGGTTTTAATAATTGTCTACTACCGAATCGGCTGTTACAGACCACTAGCCAATCGCAAGATGCAATACTCAATCCTGGTACCCTAACTTGGAGTGCCGTAGTTTATGCAGAAAGCCGAGGATTCTGGACGTTTACTTCTTGGCGAAAACTTCTTCAAATGAGGTCGGCTGGGCAAATGAGCAATACGCAGTTGCGCCGCGCACCGCGTTGAGGGAAGCGCGCGATGGATAAATGTTGCCCTTTGTGGGGGTGAAATCCTGCGCAGACGATCGTGCACCCGAGCCGGCGGCCACGATCAACACGGCGGTCATGAAGTCTGCGACGGTACCGTATCGGCGCGATTTGCATCGCTCGGAAGGCGTGCTTCAATAGAATCACGGTTGCAGCGCTTCGCAGCGCCGCTCCGCAATTGGAGCGAGCATATGGCTAAGATTTCATATCGCGTGCGCCCGGAAACCGCGGTGCTGACCAAGGGTTTCGATCCGAAACTATCGGTCGGCTCTGCGCGACCACCCGTCTATCGCAGCTCGACGTTTGTCTTCCCAACTCCGGAAGCCGCTGAGCGAGCTTTCGGGATTGTCCTGGGCCGGGTCTCGCCGGTTGGGGAAGACCGTCCGGATTTGATCTACGCGCGGCTTAATCATCCCAATGCCGAGATCCTCGAGGAGCAATTGGTGCCGCTGGAGCGCGGCGCCAATTTCGCGGCGGTGTTCAATTCCGGGATGGCGGCGATCGTTACCGTGATGCTCTCGTTCCTGGAGCGCGGCGGCTCGTTGATTTATACGCAGCCGCTTTACGGCGGCACTCAGCACTTGATTCATCAGATAATTGAGCCGCTCGGTTTCGACGCGCGCCCGGTAGCGGCTGGCGATGCGAAAGCTCTAACCGAAGCGATCGAACGCTGCGAAGCTCCGCGGCTGGTACTAATCGAAACGCCCGCCAACCCCACGCTGGTGATGAGCGATATCGCGCAGGCCGCGGCCGCGGTACGCAAGCATCCCAAGCGACCTCTGCTCGCGGTCGATAACACCCTGTTGGGGCCGACCTTCCAACATCCGCTCAACTGCGGAGCTGACCTTGCTATCTATTCCGCGACCAAGTTTCTCGGAGGATTCAGCGACCTTCTGGCCGGAGCGATATTGGCAGCGGATTCCGAGTTGATTCAATCTCTCACCGGAACACGCGCGTTGCTGGGTAACATCCTGCAAGCGGATGAATGCTGGATGCTAGACTCGCGGCTGTCGACTGTAGCCCTGCGGATGAATCGGCAGAGCAAGAACGCACAGAGAATCGCCGAGCAATTGACGAAGCATCCGCGGGTCAGCCGCGTGATCTATCCGTCACTATTCACCGACGCCGAGCAGATCAGGATTCGGGATGCGCAGACGGACTATCCCGGTTCGCTGGTTTCGCTGGAAGTCAAAAATGGCAAGACTGGCGCCTTCGAATTCCTACGTCGCCTGAAGATTGCGAAGAACGCGGTAAGCCTGGGCGCGGTCGAAACTCTGGTCTGCCATCCGATGACCACGACGCATAGTGAGCTTTCCGCGCAGGAGTTTGCTGCCGCCGGTATCACCGAGTCTCTAGTCCGCATTTCCGTCGGCACCGAACATTGGCGCGATCTGCTCGAGGAGTTTTCGCGTGCGCTCGATGCACTTTGAAATGCGGCTGCCACGGAATGGCGGTTGTACTCAAACGGAGTCCACGTTCTGACAAAGGGCTGAGTTTAGGTCTCGATTCTATTAATCGATTAAGGGCGGGCCCAGAGAAAACTCTGGGCCCGTTCGCGTGATGGCGCTGGCGCGTGGCGCGATGCCGCATACCGGCGGCGCACAAAGCTGAGGAAGTCTCGACATCTCGCGGCCTTGCGTGCCCCCGGCCGCGATTCTCGTGCAGTGCTGCGCTGACGGAGCGTCGGCTAGTTTGCGGGTGAGTCGAGGAGCGTCACGCCAAATTGCGCCGCCGCGTTGCCACCGAACATACGGGCGAGCGTGGGTTCATCGAAATGCGCGCGGATTAGCGTGTCGATCGCGTCATTGGCACTGGTCGTATCCTGCTGCGGATAGCGCGAACCCCAGACGATCTTTTCCACGAAGTCCTGGGGTAGTTTCTGGATGAGACGCTCTTCTGCGTCGAACCCGAGCATCACATTACCTTCTTCCCACAGTTCTTCCGTATCGGTGCGGACGGGATAGTGATGCAGCAGCGGAATCGTACGAGTCGAAGCCTCCATCTTCTCGAGCACTTCCTCCATCCATGAGGCCTTGCCATGCGCAACCACCACTTTCATCTTCGGGTAGCGCTGCATTACCGTGAAGCCGATCAAAGTTGAGGCGACGAACATATGGTTATCGAGCCAGTACGACAGAATCTGGGAGATCGGATGACCCAAGGGCGGTGTAGCGACGAACGTGAAACCCTGATCTCCGCCACCTCCGGCATGTGGTCCGCCACCAGTCTCAGCGATAACCGATCGCTGATTGAAGCGTCGTTTGATCTTCTCGGAAAATGGCCCGTGCGAGGTCCATTCGGGATTCCACAATCCGGTGGTTGAATGTACCGCCGCCGTAATCCCCAGGACTTCCAACTCCGCCCACAGAGGATCGTAGAAAGGATGAGTAAAGTAGTGCCCTTCAAGGAACATTGGGCGGATGAACGCACCGCGGAAACATGGGATCTTGGCGACGCGGCGCAACTCCTCGACCGTATGGTCCATGTTCTGCAGCGGGACCATCGCCGCGGCAAACAGACGCTGCGGTGCGGCTTTGCAGAAATCCGCGATCCAGTTGTTATAAGCGCGGGCTAGCGCATACGCCACGTCGGGATCTTCAACCAGATGGAAGCCCTCGGCAAACCAGGTCGGATAGAGAAAGGCCTGGTCGACACCCATCGCATCCATATCGCGCAGACGCGCCTGCGGGTCTGAAGCGCCCGCAGTCATCGGATGGCGCCGAGCCGGATCGAGTTCGCCAACTTTGTCCCAAGTCATCCCGGCCCGCCAGATCGCATGGCGTGGGATATTTGAGTTCATCGTGTCGCGAAAGACTTTGCCATTAACCTTGAGATACGAGCCGAGCTTTCCTTCTTCGCGCCAGAGTGCATGCTTACCTAAAGTGCGGTATTCAGGTTCCAGGTACTTGGTCCAAAGTTCCGGCGGTTCGACGACATGAGAATCGCTATCAAAGACCGTGAAGCGCTTGTTCGACATGGCAGATTGTCCTTTTCGGTCTAGCGGCCACCGCCGGGACCGATGCCCGGGGAGAATTCGGTACGAGCCTGGGGAACAGAGGCCTCTGGCCTGAGTGCCTCCTTCACCTCCGCCTCCGTCGGCCACCAGTCGGGACGCTCGATCTCAGTTACGCGATCGCGGATGAAGTCCTTTGGAGAGTCGATTTTGTAGAGCTTGCGTGCGTTCTCACCGAGGAACTTCGCTTGATACTTCTCCGGCAGCTCGCACTTGCGCATGGTCTCGATCGCCCGCCACGCGTCGTCGCCATCGTGATGGTACACGTCAGACGACCACGCCAGGATGTTCTCGTAGAACTCCGGCAAGCGCGAAGGCGGCGCTTCGTCGCCTTCGAAACCGGTCACGCAATGTTCGAAAAAGGTCTCGCGCGGGAGACGCTTGAGCGGCGGCAACTGGCGCTCATTGCGGTAGAGCCGGTAAGCCTTGTCGCACTCGTCGAGGACAAAGCTCAACCAGGTTGAGGAGGCCTCAAAGACCGCGGCCCTAAGCTTAGAGTAGCGCTCGAAGAAACCGGTCATCAGCACCATCGTTACCCACAGTGACGCCTCTGCCTGGAAATCCTGCACATTGATGAGAAACGAGTGAGGCAGGCCGGCGGTTGACGCGGTGAGCGCGATTAGTTCCGCGCCCGAATGCTGTTCGGTATATCCGGGGGGCTTCAGCGAACCGAAGGCCGGGAATGGATGCATGCCATAGACCACACCGGTTTCTTCCATCGCCCGCCAGACGCGGTCGTACTTGGGCTGAATCGGATAATTGCCCATCGCGTCGATTGGGCGGACCAAGGCGACGCGGCAGCCCTTCGCCGCAACGCGATAAACTTCCTGCTCGGCGAACTTCGGATCCTGCATCGGCAGCATCGCCGCGAAGAACAGGCGCTGTGGATTTTCCTGACAATATTCGTAGGCCCAATCGTTGTACGCCTTGCACATCGCCTTGGCGCCGACCGCGTTTAGCAGCCACGGGTAGGTATCGATGTCGGTAGGAATGATCATCACCTGATCGATTCCTTGGACGTCCATGTCCCTCAGGCGCGGCTTGGGCTCGTAGGAGCCCTTGTGATCGAGATAATCCGCCTGTTCTGCGGTCAACGCGGTTTTGCGATTGAGATTGCGCACATTCAGCGCCCGCTGGATATCGTGCTTGAGACCGGGTCCAGCCAGAGAAAGAACGTTTACGGTGCCCGCAGTGCCGTGAATTCGCTGCGATCCGATTCCGGTTCCGGCCTTACCATTGACGATTAGCTGTTCGCTCTCTTGATCGAACCAGATCGTATTCTTGAGCGCTTCGTACTCGTCCTTGGTCAGCCAATCCTTGGCGCGCTCCCACAGCCACGGCGGCTCCGTAACGTGAGCGTCGCAGTCGAAGATCGGAAAGTTCTTCGTCATGGGTGCAAATTTTTGAACCGGCATGAGGTTTCTCCTCTGAATTACTTTGTCACTAAGTGTAGTTTGTCTCTGAATCGATTCCAGCGAGCAGCCCTTAAATGGTTTCCAGCCAGACCTCGGGCGTCGTGACCGCTCCGTGCCGGGCAAAGATTGCCTCTATCTCCTTCATATCCTCCTCCGATATCGACCAGCCCAGCGCACCCACATTGTCGTCAACTTCTTTAGGATTGCGACAGCCGACCAGTGCGGTACTGACGATAGGATTTGAAAGCGTCCAGCGCAGGGCAAATTGCGGCAGACTCTTACCGTAGCGCTTCGCCATCGCTTTCAGATCTTCGACGGCGCGCAGATTCTTGAGGAAATGATCAGGACCGAACAGATGCTGGAACAGGTTGATATTGAGCAATTGGCCGCGCTTCGCCCGCCAGTCGCCCTTGTCGAAGGTCATCTCTTCGTTGAAAGTGCCGGTGAGCATTCCGTAGGCGAGGGATCCGTAAGCCATCACGCCGATATTGTTCTCGCGGCAATACGGGAAGATTTCTTTGTGCATGCGCCGGTCAAACATGTTCCAGCAGTATTGCACGACATCGACCCGGCGCACCTTCATGCAGGTCTCGATTTCGCTGAGCTGAAAGTTCGAGAGCCCGACCGCGCGGGCCTTGCCCTGCTTGACGAGATCGTCGAGCGCGCGCATCGGCTCCTCGAACGGAATGCTGCGGTCGGGCCAGTGGATCAGATAGACGTCGACATAATCGGTCTCCAGCGCCTTCAGGCTCTTCTCGATTGACTCCATCACGCGCTTGCGGCTGCTATCGCGATAATTGGTTGCGTCCGGATAGCCGACGCCAAACTTGGTCGTGATGATGGCTTCCTTGCGGCGCGAGCCCAGCGCTTTCGCAAGCGATTTCTCTGAAGCTCCGAAGCCGTAGGCCTCAGCCGTGTCGAAGCTGTTGATGCCTACGTCGAGTGCGCGATTGATCGCTTTGATGAATTCGGTTTCTTCGATGCTGCCATAGCCGCCGCCGATCTCCCAGCAGCCGAAGCCCATCGCCGAAATTTGAATGCCGGTTTGGCCGAATTTGCGATATTCCATTTTTCTACGCCTCCAGAGCCTGCGCTGGCGCCGATCGCATCCATAGGATTCGCTCGGACATCGATACCTTCTCACTTTATCGCCAATGCCCGAGAGTGTGCAAAGCACACGCTATGGAGCCAAGCCTTTGCCATGCTCCGAACCAACTCGAGTTCGCCCGGCATAGCGGCGCTTCGCGACCGGCCACAAAGATCCAACGGGTTATCACGTATGATCCGGTTATTGAGAAGATTTACAAACCGAGCTTTTGGCCGTATGGAAGGACGGATCAAGTTCGACTCGACGAAGATCGCGAGTGACACCCATTGAGCAACTTACCCTCGGCGCGAACAGAAGCCCCGGCGATCGCTGAAGCGATCTCAACGCGGCCGCGGCTTTTCTATGGCTGGGTGGTCGTTGCATGCGCGTTCACCATATTGTGCATCGCCTACGGCATCCAGTTCACCTTCGGCGTGTTCATGCCCTTCATCTCGGCCGATACCGGCTGGGATCGCGGCAGCCTTTCCGTTCCGTTCTCGATGTACGTATTCCTTTACAGCGCGTTAGGTATTGTGAGCGGACGTCTGACCGATCGCCTGGGGCCGCGAATCGTGCTCACGGTCGGAGGTTGTCTGCTCGGTACGGGCATCATGCTCATGAGCCGGGTCCATGCATTGTGGCAGCTCTACATCGTGTTCGGCCTCATCGCGGCTGTGGGTATGAGTGCTGCCTACGTACCGTGTAATGCCACGGTCGTGCGATGGTTCACGCTCAAGCGCGGACTGGCGCTCAGCATGACCTCCAGTGGCGCGAGCTTCGGTATGTTCATCTTTCCGCCGCTGGCAACCACGCTCATCGCGGCATACGGCTGGCGGAAAACTTATGTGGTTCTGGGCTTGCTAGCGGTCTTCGGCATTGTCGCGAGCGCGACGTTCATCGTGCGCGATCCTGAAGAAATCGGCTTACAGCCGGACGGACTACCGCCGCAAGAACCGACGCTCGGAGATGCGGTCGGGGATATTTCGCTCATCGAGAACTGGACCCTCGCCGAAGCTCAACGAACCAGGGCATTCTGGCTGCTGAATGTCATTTTCACCTTGACGTGGCTGGTGGTGTTCATGCCGATGGTCCATATCGTCCCGTTCGCGATCGATCTTGGCATTTCGCATTTCCTTGCCGCGATGACGATCAGCGTAATTGGTTTCGCGGGATTCGCCGGGCGGTTAACGAGTGGTCCGATCTCCGATCGTTTGGGCCGGGTCCCCACGCTAGGCCTATGCTTGTTCCTTCAGGCGTTGTCATTTGTCGGCTTCACAATCAGCACGGGTCTCACGCTCTTGTATCCAGCCGCTGCACTCTTTGGATTTTCCTATGGCGGAGTCACCGCCTTGTTTCCGGCGCTCATAGGCGACTTTTTCGGTCGCATAGCGATTGGCGCCATTGTCGGGTTCATTTTTGCACTAGCCGGTTCGCCGGCGGCATTCGGTCCGCTCATCGCCGGCTATATCTACGATGCGACCAAGAGTTACAACGCCGCTTTCGTGCTGAGCGCGATCCTTAATTTAGCTGCCGTGGTATTGCTCTTTGCGCTGAAAAAGCCGCGGCGAGCGGCAGAATAAGATTTTCTGTTCTTCGTCTCCATAACTCGCCAAGAAAAAGCACCCGGCTGAGAACCCGTTTTGGAAAAGGAGCGGTTAACGAGCATCGGAAGATGCTGACTACGTACAGCGATCGATCCACGTCAGCACGAGCAGTAAATCCACCCGACGGGAAGAAAACGGCTAATGGCCGGACATCCCGCCAGCGCGGCTGCGCTGCAGTAGCAAAAAAGACGGGATCAGCAAGACCATCCCGATGGTGAGCATCCGGTAAATGTCATTGAAGGAGAGCATCGCCGCCTGCGCCTGAATCGCACCGTAGACCAGCCCGAGGCCCTGCTTTTGTCCAGATAGAACCTGGGGCAAATAGTTGAAGCTCGGCGAGCCCGCTTGCGGCCGCATCATGTTACTTAGTCGCCAGGCGTCGAATACCGAAAAGTGCTCGACCAGCCTCGACTGATGAATCTGCTGTTGGCTGATGAGGACGTTGGTCATATAGGCGATTCCGACCGCGGCGCCGGTGTTACGCATCATGTTGAAGAGGCTGGACGCATAGCCTATCCGCTCGTGCGCTACGCACGACAGCGCAGCCGCCGATGCGGGAGGAAAAATCATGCCGAGGCCTAATCCCATAATCGAGTTCGGCAAAATTACCGCCCACATGCTGACCTGGAGGTTCCAGCCGGACATCGCCCACAGCGAAATAGCCACCAGGGCGAAACCGATGCCGATGAACTTGCGGGTATCGACGCGCGTGCGCGCCAATTGCCCTATCACCATCATCGAAAACATCGATCCCAATCCGCGCGGAGCCTGCACGAGGCCGGCGTTCCACGCGTTGTAACCCATCAGTTCCTGCAGGAAGACGGGATTCAGCAAGAGACTGCCGAAGAGCACGAAACTCATCCCGACGATGACCACCACCGCGATCGTAAAGGAACGCTCCTTAAGAATTCGCAGGTCGACGATTGGATCGCTTGCATGCAACTCCTGGTATGCAAGCGTGATAAATGCCAAGGCCGAGATTGCTGTTGCATAAACCACCCACGGCGAGGCGAACCAATCCGCCCGCTGGCCGCGATCGAGCACGATCTGCAATAGGCCGAGGCTTAGCACCAGCGTAAGAATTCCGAGATAGTCAACGTGGCCGCCGCGCGCTCGGCGTTCGCGCATAAAGGGCGGATCGTGCACGAAGATGGACACCATCAGGAAGGCGATCGCACCGAGCGGCAGATTGATGTAGAAATTCCAGCGCCAGTTCCAATTGTCCGTGATCCAACCGCCCAGCGTGGGACCTAGAATCGGCGCGACCATCAGGCCCATCCCCCACACCGCCATGCCCATCTGCTGCTCTTCGGGCGGAAAGGTCTCCATCAGGATGGCTTGCGATGACGGAATCATCGCGGCCCCGGCCGCACCCTGCAGCAGGCGGAAAATTACCATCTGCGTCAATGAACCAGCCGCGCCACAAAGCGCCGACGCGCCTACGAATACGCCCATCGAAAGCAGAAAATAGCGCTTGCGGCCGAAGCGTGATGAGATCCAGCCGGTCATCGGAATCATGATGCCGTTGGCGACCAGGTAGCTCGTTAGCACCCAAGCGATCTCGTCGACGCTCGCTGAAAACGTTCCCTGCATGTGCGGCAGCGCGACATTGACAATTGAAGTGTCGAGGACCTCGAGCGTAGTACCGAGCATGACCGCGAGCGCGATCAGCCATTTGTGCGTGGCCGGTGCGTGCGCCGTCGCGGGTTGAACCGCAAGCGGGTTTTCGTGGGGCGCTTCGACCGCCGCGTCGCTCAATTCCATGGCAATGAACTTATCCACTTCGCGTTGCTGGACGCATACGATCAGCGTCTTGCATGATTCGCGATCTAATCACACGATGCGAGTCGCGATAATCTAGAGCACGATGCCTGATAATTCGCTACTGGTGAATGGGTCAAGCGCGGCGCCGATCGCGCTGGTACTCGCGCACGGTGCCGGTGCGCCGATGGACTCGCCTTTCATGAACTCGATAGCGGAAGGGATCGCTGGAGCGGAAGTGCGGGTTGTGCGCTTCGAATTTCCTTACATGGCGGCCCGCCGCATCAGGGGAAAGCGCTCCGCTCCCGATCGCGAAGAGATCCTGATTGCCTCATGGCGCGGAGTTCTGGAAAACGTCGGCAAAGTCTCGACGCTCGCGATCGGCGGCAAATCGCTCGGTGGCCGGATCGCAAGCATGATTGTGGATCAGATCGGGGCAGCCGGCCTGGTATGCCTCGGCTACCCGTTCCATCCACCAGGTAATCCCGAGCGCACGCGGATCAAGCACCTCGAGGATCTTCGCACTCACGCGGTAATCCTCCAAGGCACTCGCGACCCCTTCGGGCGCCCTGATGAGATCGCGCACTATCGTTTGTCGCCGAACATTCAGATGTCCTGGATCGAAGACGGCGATCATTCGTTCAAGCCGACGAAACGTTCGGGGCGCACCGAAGTTCAGAACCTGGCTGACGCAATCACACGCATGCAGCGCTTCCTCGCCGGCCTTAAGCCCTAACTCGATGACCAGGTTGGCGGGCGACAGAGGCGCTAGCTAGCCGGTGCACGGCGATAGGTGAGCAGCAATCAATCGCCGGCATGATGGAGCGCGATTTCAAGTGCGCGCCGGCCACCCTACAAGCGTATCGCGGCGAATCGCAGATCGATTGCGAAGGACCGTAGACGAGTTAATGCACGCGCCCGCGAAATCATAACCTCCCGCCTTAGCTCGCCCGCGAGCTACTTAGCCCTTTTTCCTACGCTCAGCCCAGCGCCTTTTCATGGCTTCGGATAAACGCTTTCTGCCCTCCGCAGTTAGGCGGCCGCGTCGTGTAGAATTCGCGGAAGCTAGTTGCTTGGTGAGGACTCGGCCGTTCGTAGCAGTTGATGTGGAGTTAAGTCGCTCCAACACTGTTATCGCTCGATCGAGCTGTTCCCTTTCTTTCTTCAAGTCTGTGACGATTTTCTGAATGTCCAACTTAAGCTCCTTTTTCGCCCTCCCTATGATCCTTGCATTCTAGCGACCCGGTTACAGAAAGAACACCCTCTCTTTACGATATCGTGTCACGTTTGCCGGGAGCCCACCCAACGAGTAGCTCCCGCGGCAATCTGCTAAGGACTTAGAGAGCCAGTCAGTGCGGGTTCCTAAGGTGCAATGGCGGGTTATCTGCTGCGAAGTAGTTGCCGAAGGAGAGTGCATCAGCTCTGCATCAACTCTGAGTGTTCTCGCGTCCTTGTTCGCCGACTTCCTATATCGCATCCGCAAATGGCGCTACTGGCGGCAACCTAGTCACGCTTCGCTAGGCTCTCGCTATCACCGCTTCGCATTCCATGACCCGCTGATGATGGGGCTTGTTGCGCGCCCATTTTGGTGGTTGTTGCCTTACTCGTCCGACCATTTCTGAGCAAATCTGACCATCTGGTAGTTTTGCTTATCAACAGCATATTCTTTATTCGCTCAGATGAATACTGTTGTCTTTAGCCGCGTCGAATGGTATCTAAACACCCAACTTGGGTCAACCGAAGGGAGTTCTGCTGGTCAGGGCGCATGACGATTCGGAACCCGACCGCGCGGAAAGCATTTACAGGAGTATTCCCATGGCCATGGGTTCAAATAACACTTCTAAGCGCTCTCCACTCGGACTCGTCGCCACATTGCTCGCGACGTCCGCAATTATCGCGCTGGCGCTTGGGACCTACGGATCTCCAATCCGAGCGTCCACCATAACGAAATCGGCGAATTCCGTCACTGCAGCTTCCCCAAACGCGGCGGCAGGGAGGCAGAAGGCCAAGGCTGCGTTTGCCTCGATGCCGCTGTATTTCGAGGTGAACCAAGGGCAGACCGATCCCAGCGTGCGCTACCTCTCGCATGTCGGCAGGTATTCGCTTTATCTCACCGACGATGCGACCGTGCTCTCGATGATCGCGGGCCAAATTGACCAGCGCCCCTCGCTTACGACGACCAACCCGCGCACTCCTAAGAACAACATTCGGCTGGTCCAATCGGCGGTGCGAATCCGCATGGTCGGCGCCAATCCTCATCCGACGATGACGGGACTCGATCCGCTGCCGGGCCGTGTGAACTACCTCGTCGGCAAGCCGTCCAACTTCCACACCGGCATTCCGACCTACGCGCGGGTAAAGATGGCCAACGTCTATCCGGGCGTTGACGTGATTCATTACGGCACTCGCGGCTCGCTCGAATACGACATCATCGCCGCGCCGGGCGCCGATACCTCGAAGATCAAGTTCGCGATCGAGGGTCCGGCCAAGACCAGCACCGACAAGAACGGCAATATCGTAATTGCGACGTCCGCCGGCGTTGTCATGATCCGCAAGCCGGTCATCTATCAGGAGCGTGCCGACGGCAATCGGGTCTCCGTGGAAGGGTCGTTCGAGCTGTCGAAGAAGGGCACGATTAGAAATCGGGTGCCGCGCCGTGAAGTCGCGATTCGGCTAGCGGCCTATGATCATTCGCTCCCATTGATTATCGATCCGCCAATCCTGGTGTATTCGAGCTACCTGGGCGGCAACGGGTCGAGCTATGCGCCGCTTGATCTCGAACAGTTCTCTTTTGTCACCGGTAATAGCGCGCTCCCCGAGGCCTCAGACGTGGGCTTCGATGTCGCGGTCGATGCTTCTGGCAACTATGCCTACGTCACCGGTACCACCTTTTCGAACAATTTTCCGCATCCAAATGCGTTCCAAGCATATCTGGCCGGCTTCAACCCGCCGCCGGATCAGAACCCCAACGTCTTCATCGCAAAGTTCGATTATACGGCGGTAACCAGCGCCGCGTCGCTGGTTTACGCGACTTACCTGGGTGCCGAGGGCAACACTACGAATGCGGGAGACGGAGCGGTTGGCGGATCGGGCGACGGCGACCTGGGCTTTGGCATCGCGGTCGATGGCGCTAACGAACCGTTCATCGTAGGGCAGACCTATTCGGGCACCGCAGCGTCGGGCGGGCCAAATTTTCCGGGCACTGCCTCGTGCGGCGCCTTCGGAAAGTCCAACGATGGCAAGGCCGCTGACACCAACATAGGCTTCGTTTCGAAACTCAATAGCACCGGCAGCGCGGTCGAATGGTCGTGCTATATCGATGGCGAGAACAACGCGACCGAGGCTCGCGTCGTGCTCTCACCGTCCAATTGCGAAGCTGCGGACCAACCCGAGTGCAAGGCCTACGTCGCCGGTACGACACAGAGTTCAATGGCCGACGGATTCCCTCAAGGTAGTGTTACCCCGTTCCAGAGCGCTTTGCTCGGCAAAAACGGCAAGAGTAATGCGACCCTTATCGTGCTAGCCGACGGTGCGACACCGTCGCTCCAATACTCCACCTTGTACGGCGGGCAGGGCAATGGGAGCAGTGCCGACGCCGGGATCGGCGTGGCTGTTGATAGCGACGGCAACGGCTATCTCACGGGCGCGACATACTCAACCGACCTCCCTACCACGACGAATGCGATATCTACTACGTTCCTGGGGTCGAACAATGATGTGTTGAGCAACGCGTTCGTCGCGAAATTTGACCCGACTACGACCGGCCATTTGCTTTATGGCACCTACCTCGGCGGTTTAGGCGCCAGTGGGACGGGAATCTTTACTAAGTTTTCGGTTGGCGATGTCGGGACCGGTATTACGATTGATAGCGGCGATAACATATGGGTAATTGGTCTAACCGCTTCGACCAACTTTCCGGTCACCAAGAACGCATTTCAATCAACGAATCAGGCGGCGACCGCATGCGGCGCCTTCGCCAACCCTCCGGCGACCGCGGCATTTGTAACAGAGATCTCCCAACCTGCAGCCCCTAGCAACCCGGAGATCGTGTATTCGACGTATTTCGGGGGCTGCGGGTGGTCTCTCGGCACATTTTTGGGATCAATCGGGCTTGGCGACGTGCCTACCGATATCGCAGTTTCTAATGGTGAAGTCTACATCACGGGCGCGACCACCAGCGCTAATGCCTCGAGCAACCCCGGCAAGCCTAACCCCGAGGATCCCTTCCCGCTTAGCGCTAATGTGGCGAATTGCGGCCCGAACCCCAGCGCGCCATTCAACGTTGGCCTCAACAGCAGCGAAAGCTCAGGATTCCTCTTCGACGGCGAAGTAAGTGTCCCTATCACCTCTTTTGTGGCTGAGCTCAATCCGTCTGTCGCCTCAGCAAACCAGCTTACATTTTCGGCATTATTGGGAGGCACCGGCCAGATCGATGCGGCCGGAGGCCTGGCAGTCGATAAAAATTCGAATATCGTAGTAGCGGGCCTCACGTTTTCCACCGACTTTCCGCTCACCTCGAATGCCTTCCAATTCAACAACAATGCAGCGTTAGCAGACGGTGGCGATGGCTCTACCAATGCGTTCCTGACGGTCCTCAACCCGGAGGGCACCACTTGTCCGTCGCCGTTCGCGACACCAAGCCCATCCCCGACTGCCACGCCGGCGCCTACGCCAACTGCGACGCCAAAGCCGACGCCGACGCCGTCGCCATCACCGAGTCCGTCACCGACGCCGAAGCCGTCGCCGTCACCAACTCCGACCGCGACGCCAAAACCGACACCGGCGCCGTCGCCTACTCCGACACCCACACCACCCGGCACGCTATCCGGCTTGCCGCCGCTGGGGCTTGGCTTCGGGAGCGTCGGTACCGGCGGCCCGACCAAGACCAAGACTTTTACAATCAAGAACAGCTCGAAGAAGGGCACCCTTACGGGTACTGTCGGAACGCTCTCAGCACCCTATACGGTCGAAGCCGGGGAAGGCTCCTTCACCCTCCATCCCGGTCAAACTGAACCGGTGACGATTGAGTTCGCGCCGACACTTCCGCCTGGAGCCGATAAGGCGACGCTGGTAATCCAAAGCAACACCCCGAAACATCCGGTGGAGACGGTGAAGCTCACCGGCACAGGCGCCGCGGGCACGCTGTCGGTACCTGCTAGCCTTGTGTTCCCGACAACCAAGTCGACTGTCCCCGCCTCTCATAAGAACTTGATCATCAAGAACACCGGCTTGGGTGTGTTGGATCTGACCTCCGTCGCCCTGACGGGCAACGGACCCTACTTCATAACTGCGGGCGGCGGTGGTCCCTTCCTGCTCGAACATCTCCAGACCGAGACTGTTACGGTTGAGTCCGTCCCTCATCCGCTGCCGACCAAGGGCGTGGAGAAGTATACCGGCACACTGGCTATCTTGAGCAATGACCCGAGACATCCCGATGGGGTCAACGTCGCTCTGAAGAGCACGGTCAAATTCGCGCCTACCCCAAAACCGACCCCGAATGTCCCATGATCCGGAAGCAGCGGTCGCGATGCGTCTTGCATCGCGACCGCGCGAAGCGCTCTAGCTTAAGTGGAGAAGCGCGGCGACCCCCGGTCGGGAGTCGGCCGCGCTTCTGCACTTAAGGCGTTAGATTTCAGTCTTGCGAGGAGTCGTATGAGACGGCGCCGTGCGGCGCAACTTAAGCTGGCAAGGCGCAAGCGCGCAATAGGGTGGGGCGTCACCGACGGGTCCGACGTAGGCGCGGCCACATCCGATGCATCGGCGCACGGTTTCATCTTCAGCGAGTAACGGGCGCAACTCGCGCACCCAGTTACTATCTGCGCCATAGTCCTCAGGCGCCGGCGTTTTGCGTGCGCCACCCACGATCGAAAGGCCGTGATAATGCACCCGACCGCTCTTCGCCGCGGTCATGGCAGCATTGCGCGCGTTGCGGTCCGCCTCCTCGTTGAGCGGATCACCGGCATGTCCTTCCACCCATTCGAAGCGGACGTCGCGTTGCTCGGCCTCATGGTCGAGCTTCTCCCATAGGTCGACGTTCTGCTTGCGCTTCCATCCGAGCGTCATGGTTTTGACCACGTACTGGCTATCGGTACGCAGGACCACGCGGGTGTGATTTGGAATGATGCGCAAGCCTTCGATCGCCGCGGTCAACTCCATTCGATTGTTGGTAGTCGCGGGATCGCCCCCGTAGATCGTGTTCGACACGCCACCGGGCTTGACGATCACTGCCGCCCATCCGCCCGGTCCCGGATTGCCCAGGCAGGAACCGTCCGCGTAGACGTAATGAGTCTCCTTGGATGCGGCCATGTTCTCCGTCACACGGCCACGCGCTCGCGGCGCAGCCGTTCGAACCATTCAAGATATTCGCGCGCCGCACGATCCCATGAGAACTCGGATTTGAAACAATTGCCCATCAGCCGACTCCATTGGTTGGGCCGGCTATAGACAGTGATCGCGCGGGCCAGCGCGCCAGTCAACGCCGCAGCCGTATAGGGGGTGAAGGAGAACCCATTGCCAGTCAGCGTTTTGCTATCGAACTCGGTTATGGTGTCGCGTAAACCGCCCGTCGCGCGCACCACTGGAACGGTGCCATACTTGAGCGCGTACATTTGCGTTAGCCCGCAGGGCTCGAATCGCGAGGGCATCAGGAACATATTAGCGCCGGCCTGAATCCGATGAGCCATAGCCTCGTCGAAGCCGAGGATCACACGCAAGCGCCGTGGATAACGGCGTTGCGCATCAAGGAAAATCCGTTCGAGCGCCGAATCTCCGCTCGACAGCATTACCAGCTGGATCCCTAGCGGCATGATCGTGTCGAGCGCTTCGGCCAGGATGTCTAGTCCCTTTTGCGGGGTCATCCGCGTCACCATTCCGACCATTGGCACCGGCTGCGATTTCGGCGGATGCGGCAGGTTCAAGTCGTCGCGCAACAAGTCGAGGCAAAGTTTCTTGTGCGCGCGGCTATGTGGTGAGTATGGCTTAGGAATTAACCGATCGTGCGCGGGATTCCACTCGCTGTAATCCGCACCATTGAGAATTCCCAGGAAGCGATCGCCTTTCGCGCGCAGCACGCCGTCGAGTCCGAAGCCTAGCGTGGGATCGTGCGCAACTTCATCCGCATAGCTCGGGCTCACGGTCGAAACGCCGTCGGCCAATGCGATTGCACCTTTCATCAGATTGGGGCTGCCCCAGAACTCCAGACATTCGAGGCTGTACCACGATGGGTCGATTCCGATCAGCGGAAATTCTTCCGGCAGGAGAATCCCCTGGTAGGCAAGGTTATGAATCGTAAAGACCGACAGGGTCGAAGCGAATCGCGCGCGTAGGACGGGGTCGGCGCGCATCACGACCGCCGCGGCAGCCGCGTGCCAGTCATGGGTATGCAGTACGTCGGGCTGAATCAGTTCGGCGGCAGCCATCGCCGCACGTCCGAAGAAGATGTAGCGGCGGTTGTTGTCGGGGTAGGGGTCCCCCCGATCGCCATAGATGCCGTCACGGTCGAAGAAGCCCGGGTGATCGATCAGGTAAATGGCGACGCCGGCAGCGCCGTCCGCCCGCAGTATCCTGAACGGCTCGCTGGTCGTGCCCATCGCTATCTCAAGTCCGTCGGAGACCACCGTGGTGGTGAGCTTTTCGAGCAGCGCGCGATAACCCGGCACGATCACGCTGGTCACAACGTCCTGTCGCGCGAGCGCCGGCGGGAACGCGCCTATTACATCGGCGAGGCCGCCCGCTTTGGCAAACGGTCCGATTTCTGCAGCAACGATCGCGACGTTCATCTGCCCGCCATCCCGTACCCGCGCGCCGATGCCGGTCCGGCGTCGCCGCCCGAGTTACTTCCGCCCCCCGCCACGGTCGCGCGTTAGTTTCCTTTAGCGCAAACGCGCCCCGCTTGTGGCCGCATCGAGGCGACGCCGAACGCATTCTAGTTAAACTGATGTATGAAGCATATGCGAACCACTCAATCGTGGTGTCGCTTTGCCGCGGCTGACCGCGGTCGCCGATGCGATCGCACCGCTTTGCTCGAGCTCGCGCGATCCTTTGCGAACGCGACCGTCAGGCCGCTTTCGGCGCCTTCTCAGCGGCTTCCGGCGCCTTCACTGCAGCCTCCATCACCATAGCCTCGATGATAGGGTCGCGCAGCGTATGCTTGAGTACTTCCTCGACAGTATCGACAAAGATAGTCTCCATCTCGTTGCGAACCTCCGGTGGAATGTCTTCGAGGTCGCTTTCGTTGCGCCGCGGCAGAATCACCGTTGTGATTCCGGCACGCCGCGCGGCCAGGACCTTTTCCTTAATTCCGCCGACGGGCAGGACTTTGCCGCGCAAAGTGATCTCGCCCGTCATCGCGACGTCGTTGCGCACCGGCCGCCCCGTCAGCAACGACGCCAATGAGGCCGCGATAGTCACGCCCGCCGACGGCCCATCCTTGGGTATGGCACCGGCCGGCACATGCACGTGAATGTCGGATTTTTCAAAGAAGTCCGGGGCAATTCCCAAGCGGTCGGCGCGCGATCGGATGTAGGAAAGCGCGGCCTGTGCCGATTCCTTCATCACGTCGCCGAGCGACCCCGTGAGCGTCAATCCCTTCTGCCCGCTCATGCGCGTGCTTTCAATAAAGATGATGTCGCCGCCAGCGGCGGTCCAGGCAAGCCCGGTCGCGACGCCGCTTTCATTGGTGCGTTCCGCCACCTCGGAAAAGAACTTTGGCGGTCCGAGGTACTTCCTGAGTATCTCGGGTGTGATTTGCTCTGGCGCGTTCTCGCCCTCGGTGATCGATCGTGCAATTTTACGAAACACCCGCGCGATTTCGCGCTCGAGATTGCGCAAGCCCGCTTCGCGCGTATAACTGCGAATGATTTCCGCGACCGCCGTTTTGGTGAATTCAATCTTATGGTCGCCGAGCCCGTTTTCGACCCGCTCTTTCTGGATCAGATGGCGCTCGGCGATCTGCAGCTTTTCCTCTTCCGTGTAGCCCGGCAATTCGAGCACTTCCATCCGATCGCGCAGCGCATGCGGAATCGTGTCGAGCATATTGGCGGTGGTTACAAACAGCACCTTCGAAAGGTCGAACGGCACGTCCAGGTAATGGTCCACGAAGGAATTGTTCTGTTCCGGGTCGAGCACTTCGAGCAGCGCCGAGGCCGGATCGCCGCGAAAATCCGCCCCCAGCTTGTCAACCTCGTCAAGGATGAACAGCGGGTTGCTCGAGCCTGAATTGCGCAACCCTTGCACGATTCGTCCAGGCAGGGATCCGATGTAGGTGCGCCGATGGCCGCGAATCTCCGCCTCGTCGCGGATGCCGCCGAGCGACAAGCGCACAAATTTACGCCCCAGCGCGCGTGCGATCGATCTCCCGAGCGAGGTCTTGCCCGTGCCGGGCGGTCCGACGAAGCAAAGAATCGGTCCCTTGGTGTCGTGCTTGAGTTTGCGCACTGCCAGGAATTCAAGGATGCGTTCCTTCACCTTCTCGAGATCGTAGTGGTCCTCGTCGAGTACCTGGCGGGCGTGCTTAATGTCGAGATTGTCTTCAGTTGTAACACTCCAAGGCAAGCTTACGAGCCAATCCAGGTAGGTACGCACGACGGTATGCTCGGCCGATTCCGGGGGAATCATGCGCAGTCGTTCGAGCTCCTTGTCGGCGGCCTTACGCGCTTCCTCGGACATCTTTGCGGCTTCGATCTTCTTCTCGAGGTCGTCGATTTCCGATGAGCGCGCATCGCCTTCGCCGAGCTCCTTCTGAATCGCCTTGAGCTGCTGGCGCAGGTAGTACTCGCGCTGATTCTTGTTGAGTTCGGTCTGCACCTGCGACTGAATCTTGTGGCCAAGTTCCAGCAATTCGATTTCGCGGCTCAGGATTACGATCAATTTCTCCAACCGCGAGCGCACGTCGAGCGTCGCGAGCAGATCCTGAAGCTCCTCGACTGCGACCTTGAGGTACGAGGCCACCAGGTCGGTCAGCCGCGCCGGATCGCGCACCTGCATCGACATCACTTGTAACTCGTCAGGCAGATAGGGCACTAGCGAGACGAACTTGGAGAACTGACTGACCAGGTTGGCCTGCATCGCCTCGGCTTCGCGATCGGACGCGAAATCCTCGCTGAGACGCGTCACGTTGGCGGTGAAGTAGGGCTCGCGTTGGACGAATTCACCGATCTCGATTCGCGCCAATCCCTGCACCAGCACGCGTACGCTCTGATCGGGATACTTGAGCATCTTAAGGATGCGCACAGCCGTGCCGCGCGCGAAAAGACCCTCCGGGCCGGGACTCTCTTCCTCGGGATTCTTCTGCGCCGTCAGGCCGATTATTCGCGACGCCCCGCCGACCTCTTCGATCAGCTTCAGGGACGATGTGCGCGAGACCAGAAAGGGGTGTATCTGGCTTGGAAATATCACGATGCCGCGCAGGGGCAACACCGGCAGAATATCGGGGATTTCTGCCTTGGTCAGGTCCTCTTCGGTCTCGAAACGCTTTTCCCCTATCAATTTTTCAGCCATAGATGATTTGCTACCGGCGGCCCGGACGGCGGCATGCCGTCCACACTTTCCCCCTCGCCAATAATTAAAGTAGTATGGGCACGGGGAACGACAAGGTAGCTTCCTCGTCCTTCAAACGTAATCACGCTGAGCCGCGCGCGCCATGCCAGTGAGGCGGAATTGTCTACGTATCACTTTGAGAAAATCTTCAGCACCGATGATGCCGACGAGCTTATCCCAACTCTTGAAGTGCTGATTCGTGACCTCCAGTTCCAAGCCGTCACCCTGCGCGAACGTATTCAAGAAATCGTGCGCACCGATGAATATGTTGACTCGATGCGTCTGCCGCAAATAATCGAAAGTCATCCGGAATTACGCCCCGTTACTTCGCGTATGGCCGAAATCGCGGACCAGATCGAATCTTTGGGCTGCTTTCTCAAGGATATCGATCAGGGCCTGGTAGATTTCCCGTCCGAACTCGGTGACGAGGTGGTTTTCCTGTGTTGGCAATCCGGTGAACCGCGCGTAATGGCATGGCATCCGATCGATCGCGGATTTGGTGATCGTCAACCGATTCCGGGAGCCCGCGGGACTTACCTCAATTGACCTTTCACCAGTCGCGCCCGCAATTAAAGCTGAGCGGCCTTTGAGTAGCGCATCATGGTAGCACTCTTTATCTATCTGTTGGCCTTAGTCTGCTGGCTCGGCGGAATGGTCTTTTTCACCGCTATTCTCGCGCCAGTGGTGTTCAAGCTGCTGCCGGTTGCCGACGCCGGCCGGCTGGTTGCAGGCCTCTTTCCGCGTTACTACATACTTGGCTATTTCGCCGGCGGGATCGGCCTCGTGCTGGCAATCTATTTCGCGGTGGAGCGCCCGCAGCGCCTCTGGTGGAGTCTCTCGGCGCTGGCACTTGCAGTAGCGCTCGGTCTGACTGTATATGCTGGCGTGATTGTCCGTCCTCAGGTCGATTCGATCCGCTCGGTGGTCGAGGAGCCCAGTCCCGATCCCGTCAGGCGTGCTGAGTTCGATCGTCTGCATCGCCTTTCGGTGATGCTCAATGGCGGCATGATGCTGCTCAACCTGGCTGCATTACTTACCACAGCGACCGCATTAACATTCAATGGCTAAGGCTGAATTCAAGGCAGTCGTCTTCGACCTGTTCGACACTATCGTAAAGTGGGAGCCCGAGCGGCTGCCGCTGATGGAGGTTGGCGGGCGTCAGATCCATACCACCATCCCGTGGGTCTTCCCGATCCTGGAGCAGCGCCTCGGCGCGACCTTCGACCGCAATCGTTTCGTCGAGGTTTATCACGGCGTGATCGACGAAATTATGGTCGAGCGGGAGCTTGAGCATATCGAGATCACCTGCGCCGAGCGCTTCGTACGCATACTTTCGCGGCTCGCGCCGACACTCGGCGCCGAAGCCCACGTGAGTTTTGCGGAGGAGCTCACGCGCGTCCACATGGACGGCGTCCGCGGGGTCACCTGGGCGCCTGCCGCACGGGTCGCGGCGGTGGAGCGTATCGCGTCGCATTATCGCGTCGGACTGCTCTCGAATTTCGATGACGCCCAATGCGGCCGTGAAGTCTTCGACGATACCGGCGTCGCCCATCTGTTCGAGGCGATTATCATTTCCGCGGAAGTCGGCCTGCGCAAACCCAACCCGCAAATCTATCGCCGGATGCTCGAAATGCTAAACCTGGACGCGTCCGAAGTGCTTTTCGTCGGCGACACTCCGCGCGAAGACGTCGACGGACCTCATCGGGTGGGGATGCGCACTGCATGGATTAGCAAGGGCGTAGCGGCAGTGCCGGAGGGCATTCCGCAGCCCCACTTTACTATTGCCGACCTCGCGGACCTGCCCGCCATCCTGGGCCTGTGAAGTTCTTCCCGGAATCCGGTCCAGGAGGGGACAGTTGATGAGGAACTCAAAACTGTAAGCTTTTCTGAAACCTCACAAGGTTTCAGACTTCCCGTTTAGATAGGTTCGTGGATCGGCGCTCGCGATGCTCGGGACAAGGCTTCACGTAAGTCTACATGAAAAAGCTGCACGTCGCATCCTTAACCCCTCTACTTATCCAGACCCAATGGTACTTTCAGCGTTATGTGGCGCAACTGCCGGCGGCCGGGGAAATGGTGCTGTTCGACTGCAGTTGGGACCACCGCGGGCGTCGAGCAGGTGATGGGATTCTAAATCGTGGCTGCGGTTGGGGCAGTGAAAAAATCGCGCGAGCGTGTAGAATGCGGACGGAATGGAAATGCGATTTCGGCTTCGCCTTAGGACGATGCCACGTGATTCCGTCTGTCGGCGAGCCTCGATGAAACCTGTAGACCGCTCAAGAACGTAACAAGGAGTCCATTATGGCCGCAAAAGTGACCGTCAATGGTGAATGCGATTCCCGCTTCTCCCGCGTCCGCGACGCCTTCATCAAAAACTTCGAGCAGCACAATGAAGTCGGTGCGTCGGCTTCGGTCGTGGTTGACGGCAAATGCGTCGTCGACATCTGGGCGGGTCACGCCGATCAGGCGAAGACGCGACCGTGGAACAGCGATACGATCGTGAACGTCTGGTCGACGACCAAGGGGCTCTGCGCGATGTGCGCGCATCGGCTCGCCGATCAGGGCACGCTCGACCTCGACGCACCCGTCGCGAAATATTGGCCTGAGTTTGCGCAGGCTGGCAAAGGCTCGATTCCTGTCAGTGCGTTGCTGAATCATCAGGCGGGTCTGCCAGCGATCAAGGCTAAGCTCGCGCCTGACGACATCTACAATTGGGAGAAAGTGACGACCGAACTCGCGCGCCAGGAAACCTGGTGGACGCCGGAGACGAAGCACGGCTATCACGCGATTACCTTTGGATGGCTGGTGGGCGAGGTGGTGCGACGTGTCAGTGGCAAGAGTCTCGGTACGTACTTTCGCGACGAGATCGCGAAACCGCTCGGCGCGGAGGCGTATATCGGGATTGGCCCGGAATTCGATGCGCGCGTGGCCGAGACGATCTATGCACCCGAGCCAAAGCCCGGCGAGCCTAACCTGTTCGCCGAGATGGCGAAGGATCCGACGTCGGTGGGCGCGATGACGTTGTTCAATCCGCCGACGGTTTTCTCGCCGGCTACGACCAACGGGCGCGCGTGGCGGGGCGCCGAAATCCCGGGCGCAAATGGCCATGCGAATGCCCGTGCGCTCGCGCGTATTTATGGGGCGCTTGCGCGCGGCGGCGAGGTTGATGGCGTGCGGCTCTTTGGTCCGCGCGAAATCGAACGCTGCTACACCGAGCAGTCGAAGGGCCAGGACGCTGTATTGCCGCTCACTACACGTTTCGGCCTGGGCTTTATGCTCTCGCAGCCCAAAGCACAGATGGGTCCCAATCCACATGCGTTTGGGCATCCGGGAGCGGGCGGCTCGCTCGGGTTTGCCGATCCCGAAGCGAAGGTCGGTTTTGGTTATGCGATGAACCAGATGGGCCTCGAACCATTGCTGGACGAACGTCCGGCGGCTTTGATCGCGGCACTATACGCATCGCTTTGAGACCCTATTGTTCACGGACTGCTACCCATCTCCCCATTTCCAGAACGACGGGGAGATGGTGCAGGCGTGAGCTGCTAGCAGGCTCGCGCGCAATAGCTAGTTCACCCGCGCATCGCGAATACCCAGTGAAATAATGGCGCGTTTTCTAATCAAGCGAGTCCTCATTATGATCCCGCTGATGCTCGGGATCACCTTTATCTCCTTCATCGCGATGTCGCTGGTGCCCGGCAACTTCATCACCAATCTTGCACTCGACCCTCACATTTCGCCGCTGGTGATCAAGCAGATGGAAGCCGAGTTCGGCCTCGATCAACCGTTGATGGTCCGTTACGTGCGATGGTTATGGGAGGTGGTGCACCTGAATTTCGGGGTGTCGCTGGCGTATCGCGTCAACGTGACGAGCCTAATCGCGTCGCGCGCGGTGAACACCGTCATACTCTCGCTTGCGAGCATGATTTTCTCGTGGGCGCTGGCGATTCCGATCGGAATCATCGTCGCGGTGCGGCAGAACTCGTTCCTCGATCGCGGGCTGTCGTTCTTTTCCTTCCTCGGCATGTCGATACCGGCATTTTTCCTGGCCTTTCTTGCGATGGACTTCGCTTTGTGGAGCGGGGTCTTCCCAGTGGGTGGCACTTTCTCACCCGACTACGCCGCGCTGGACTTCTCGAGCAAAGTCGCCGACCGCATCAATCATTTGATTCTGCCGACGCTGGTCCTCGGAGTTTCCGGGGTTGCGTCGCTGATGCGCCTGATGCGATCGCAGATTCTCGAACTCAAGAATTCCGAATTCGTACGCACCGCGCGGGCCAAGGGACTGCCTGAGCGCACCGTCATCTACAAGCATGTGCTGCGCAACGCGCTCAATCCGTTTGTCACGATGGCCGGTTACGGGCTCGCCGATTTGCTGGGCGGCGCTGCGCTGGTGGAGTCCGTGATGAATCTGCAGGGACTCGGGTTGCTGCTGCTCAACGCCGTGCGCTCGCTCGACGTGCCGCTGGTGATGGGATCGGTATTGATGGGTACGATTCTACTGCTGCTGGGCAATCTCGCCGCGGATGTAGCACTGGTCGCAGTTGACCCGCGCGTCGATTTCTCCACGCTGGCGTCGCAATGAGCGCATTGCCAAAACCGATCGCGGATGCGTCGATCGGTCCCGAACCGACGCGCGGCAGGGCGTCGCGCTTGCGCCATCTAACCGCCGGTGCTCGAGCCGAATGGCGGCTCGCGCCATACACCATGCGCTTGTCGGTTATCTGTTTGATCATATTCTATATTTTCGCTGCGGCATCGCCCGTGGTCGCGCCCTACGACCCTACGCATCAGTATCGCGACTTGCCGGATTGTCCTCCGATGCGGCTCCATCTGGCGCCCCTCTCCCAATGGTCACACGGATTTTTCTTTGCCTATCCGATGACGATGACCGATGCGATGGCACGGCGCTACTCCGAGGATCGCAGCCGCCGGACCTGGGTCCGCCTGTTCCATCGCGGCCATCTGTTCACAACTGAATCGCCCGCCGATCCCTATTTCATCCTCGGCAGCGAAACCCTTGGCCGCGATCTCTTCTCGCGGATCGTCTATGGCGCGCGCGTCAGCATGTGTATCGGACTGGTCGGCGTGCTGATCAGTTTCTCGCTCGGGATCACGGTCGGCGCGTTCTCGGGCCTGATGGGCGGGATGACCGACAACCTGATCATGCGCTGGTGCGAGATCGAGATGTCGCTGCCGAGCTTCTACTTCCTGCTCGCGCTTGCCGCGTTGATTCCGTCGGGCATGAGCACCATCGCGACCTTCTTCATGATCGTCGCGATCATGGCGTTCATCAGTTGGGCGGGTTTCGCGCGCGTCATCCGGGGAATGGCAGCCGCGGTGCGGTCCGCGCCCTATGTCGAGGCTGGCCGCTCACTCGGCGCCTCGCGGACGCGCCTGCTGGTACGCCACGTGATTCCTTCGGTGATGGGATTTGCCGCGGTCAGCGCCTCCCTTTCGATCCCCGGTTATATTCTTGGTGAAAGCGCGCTTTCCCTGCTTGGCCTCGGCATCCAGGAGCCTGCGTCGAGTTGGGGCAATCTGCTCTCGCAGGCGATGGATCCGCAGAATATCGAGCACTACCCGTGGGTGCTGATTCCCGGCATTTTCATTTCGATTGCGGTGATGGCCTTCAATTTTCTTGGTGACTACATGCGTGATCGGCTCGATCCCGCCAATCTGAACTAAGCGAGCCTGATAATCCTGGCGCATTCGGCTCGCTCGGCATTGTCGCCGCGCGTCGGGACTTGCTACAAATCGATGCAAGAGGCTGGCATTCGTGACGCTCGGGCCGGCACTCTCGTAGGGACTCGAACGATTTTCCAGACGCTGAGTGACGGCGACGCGGAGGATTCACGATGGGCAGACTCGACGGCAAGGTGGCATTCATCACGGGCGCAGGATCCGGAATCGGGCGCGCAGGTGCGCTTCGATTCGCACAAGAGGGCGCGAAGGTCGTGGTCGCGGAGATTTCGCGTGAGAGTGGCGAGCAGACTGTCGCTTTGGTGCGCGATCAGGGCGGTGACGCGAGCTTTGTCGAAACAGACGTGACCGACGGCGCGAGCGTCGAACGCGCAATCGCCGCAGCCGTCGCGAAGTACGGCAAACTCAACGTGCTCTACAACAACGCCGGCGGTTCGACCGCGCAGGACGGTCCGGTGACCAAGGTCTCGCTCGACGAGTTTTGGCGCACCATCAAAGTTGATCTGTTCGGCACTTTCGCGTGCTGCAAATTTGGCATCCCTGAATTGATCAAGGCGGGTGGCGGCGCGGTCATCAATACCACTTCGTACGTCGCGCTGGCGGGAATCAAGGGACGCGACGCCTACACCGCGGCCAAGGGTGGCGTGCTCGCACTAACGCGATCGCTCGCGGCCAATTACGCGAAGCACGGCGTGCGCGTCAACGCGATTGCGCCGGGCGCGATCCAGACCGAACGCGTGAAGCGATTCCTGAATGACGACCCTGGCGTCAAGGCGATGATCGAAAAGCATCTGCTGGGGCTGGGCGTGCCCAACGATATCGCGAACATGGCGCTGTTCCTCGCATCCGACGAGGCTCGGATCGTCACGGGTGCGATTTTCCCGGTCGATAGCGGATGGTCCGCTTCATAGGTGAATGGGGTGAGCGCTACATCGAAAAAGCCGATTCCCGTAGCTGACGAACTGACTAGTCCGTTCTGGCAATCCGCGCAGGATCGCCGACTGGTGATCCAGCGCTGCGGTTCGTGCGGCTACTACAATCATCCGCCGCGTCTTTTCTGTGATGCCTGTCTCGCGCGCGAGCTGTGTTTCGAGCCGGTCAGCGGACGCGGCACCGTATATACTTTCACCGTGATGCATCAGCGCGACGTGGCCGGCTTCGAGGATGACGCCCCATTCATCAATATAGTAGTGGAATTGGCCGAACAGCCGCAGCTCCTGATGGTCTCCAATCTGCCGATCGCCGAACGGGCCAAGGTGAAAATCGGAGCGGCGGTACAGGTTGATTTCGAGGATCGCGGCGAGGGTGTCGTCGTGCCGCAATTTCAGATCGTGTGAAGGTAAGTCAGGGATAAGGCGGGAGCATTCGCGATGTGGCAGGGCAAAGGAAAAACCGCGATCGCTGGAATTGGCTATTCCGAGATCTCGCGGAGGCCGCAGAAGCCGCTCGGTCTGCTGGCGGTTGACGCCTGCCGCGCCGCGATTACCGATGCCGGCCTTGCGGCTGGCCAGATCGACGGCCTCGCGACCTATCCCGAGTCGCCCTTCGCCGGTGCTGGTAATCGTGACGGCGAAGACGTCGTCAGCGTCAACTGGGTAATGAATCATCTCACGCTCGCGCCGGACCTGAGATGGTATGCGCAGATCGAGACCGGGATGATCGCGAGTCCGATTATCGAAGCGGTGAACGCACTAATCACCGGCGCTTGCGAATATGTATTGGTGTGGCGTGCGCTTCATCGTCCGCGCTCGCGTGCGAGCGGCGGCTCCGGCCACGGTGGCCCGCCGCGCGCGGCTGGCGACGCACAATTTCTCGCGCCTTACGGCGCCAGTTCGATCGTGCAGACCCACGCGCTCGCATGGCAACGCTATATGCATCGCTACGGTGCGACGCGCGACGCACTGGCCGCGCTCGCGCTCAACAGCCGGCGCAATGCGAATCTCAATCAGCGGGCGTTCTTCTTCAAGGACCCGATGACCCGCGATGACTACTTCAACGCGCGCTGGATCGCCGAGCCGTTATGCCTGTTCGATTGCGACGTGCCGGTCGACGGATGTGTAGCGTTAATTGTTACTACTGCGGAGCGCGCGCGCGATCTCTCCAATCCGCCTGCATACATCGCCGGCTACGGGCAGAACACCGCGAGCCGCCGCACGCTGCTCTACTATACGCTCGACGACTACATGGCTTGCGGCTCGTCGCTCGCCAACAAGCTCTGGCAATCGGCGGGGCTCGGCCCGCAGGACATGGATGCGGCGCAACTTTACGACGGCTTCAATCCTTCCACGCTCTACTGGTTGGAGGCCGCAGGCTTTTGCGCAGAGGGCGAAGGCGCCGCATTCGTGCGCAACGGGCGCATCGCGATCGAGGGCGAACTGCCAGTCAACACCTTTGGCGGCAGCTTGAGTGAAGGCCGTATGCACGGGATGGGACATATCGCCGAAGCGGTACGCCAAGTGACCGGACGCGCCGATCAGCGGCAGATTCCGGGCGCTTCGGCAGTGTGCGCCATCGACGGTTCCCCGATGCTTCGTGGCAGCGGCATAATAGTCACTCGCGAGCCCTGAACGAGGAGGCGCAAACACGGCTATGAGTACTCATCTTTACGAAGTAATCGAACGCCTGATCGCCTTTGACACAGTGAGTATCCACTCCGATGTTCCCGCGATGGAATATCTTGCCAGTGAATTCGACGGCGCAGGCTTCGAAACCGCACTCCATCACATCGACGTAAGCGGCGTGCCGCAGGCGAATCTGGTCGCGTGGGCCGGGCCGCCGCGTCCCGACGGTCTCATCATTTCGGGCCACCTGGATACCGTTCCGGTCGAGGGGCAGGCGGGATGGGAACGCGATCCATTTCGGGTCGAGGTCGCGGAGGATCGCATTTTCGGGCGCGGTACTTCCGACATGAAGGGATTTCTCGCGCAATGCGCCGAGGCCGCGCGCGCGATCGATCAGGAACGCCTGGCGCGGCCGCTAGTATTCGTGTTCACCGCCGACGAGGAAGTCGGGATGCGTGGTGCGTCGAGCGTCACGCCCGCACTGCAGGATTTGTTGGGCGACGTGCCCCGTCCAAATCTCGCGTGGATCGGCGAACCGACCGCCTTCGCCATTTACCACGCCCACAAGGGTGTTACCGCTTTTGAGATCAGGGTGCGCGGCCGCGGTGGCCATAGCGGAAATCCTGAGCTTGGCGTCAACGCGATAGCGGTGATGGGCAAGGCGCTCGATACTATCGGACATCTCCAAGCCGAGCGCCGCGCGACTCGCAATCACGAATTCTCGGCGATTTTTCCCGACGCGCCTTACGACGTGATGAATTTCGGCATGATCACCGGCGGTATTGCTTCCAACATCATCGCGGAACAATGCACGCTGCGAATGACCTATCGCTCGCTGCCCGACTCGGACCCGCTTGAACTGTACCGCGAAATCGAACGCCGCCTCGGCGCACTCGACCCGCACGACTACGGCTCGCCCCACCACGTTGCCTCGTTCGAGATGGGCAAGCCGACAATCGCACCGCCGCTGCTCTCGCCGCGCGACACCGCGCTCGAGCGGGCGCTGTTCGCGGTCACCGGTCAGACCGCCGCGTTGGGCGCTCCCTTCGCCACCGACGGCGCGTGGTTCGCCCGCGAAGGAATAGTCACATTGATTTGCGGACCCGGTGAATTCGAGCAGGCACATCAGCCTAATGAGTCGATCCCGCGGGTAGCGTTCGAGCGCGGCATCGAGACTATCACCGCCGTTGTCGATCGGATGTGCTGCCGCCCCGATTGACTATAGCAATACGCTATTTCACGCCGGCCTCAACCAGGAAGTCGGTGAGGATTCGGTTGAAGTCGTCGGGCTTCTCGAAATACACCGAATGGCCGGCGCCCGGCACCTTGAGGAAACGCGCTTGCGGAATCCGATGCGCCATCAGTTCCATCACGTGCGCTGGTGCGAGTGCGTCTTCTTCACCAACGAGCAACATCGTGGGGATGCGCCAGTCGACGATGGGATCGACCTTGTGTTTGGTCTTCATGAGCACTGACAGCAGATTTGCGGGGATGTGAGTATTGAGTCCCGAAATTTGTTGGTAAAGAAAACAACGCACTGGATCGCGAGTGGGAAAATCGGCGGCATAGGCGCGCGTGAGGACATTAGCCAGTCCGCCTTTTGTGAGATCGCGGAGCTTGGCTTGCTCGACGATGACGCCAGGGTCATCCATCCCGGCAGTCGTATCGCAGAGTGTCAAGGCACTTACGCGATCCGGGTACGCTACGGCGAAACCAAGCACGCTCCATCCGCCCATCGATTGACCGGCGAGCGCGGCGCGCTGAATACCAAGATGGTCGAGCAACTGACGCAGGTCTTCGACAAAGGCGCCGGGACCAGGGCCATCGCTCAGATCGCGCGAGGCGCCGAAGCCGCGGTGATCAAAGGTGACACAGCGGAAACGGCGCGCGAGCACCGGAACATTCTGCCACCACGAGAGATGGCTACCGCCGCCGCCGTGCGCGAGCACCAGCGCCGGACCTTCGCCGTGGACTTCATAATAGAGTTCGATACCGTTGATACGCACTAGCGGCATTAGCGGCCTCCGAGGCAGTTTGTAGGGATTCCCAAAAGATTACCGCTCCATTTCGCGAAAAAGATCAAGTCTCCGCACACATCGGGGAATTATCGCTGGGTTCTTAGATACTCAATAAAGTTCGTACTACATATATGCCTATGGCCGAAATCAATATCATTGATTGACGCAGTTATGTGTGAATCGATAAAGCATACCGCGAAATACGCGAAGGTGGATTTCATCGGCATGGCAAGTTCGCCGCACGCTAGTTGGGTTGGTCCCGCGCGCCGTTCGCGGTTTCGGATTCTCGCCTGCTGCCTCGCTCTCACGCTCGCCGCGGGATGTTTCGAGCATATTCAAGATTCGCAAGAGAATTTGAAATCGATGGGCGTGCCCGGGCTCCCGCTCTGGAAAGCGGATTCCGGCAAATCGGAGCAGGGCGGAAGCGCGGGGGATGCTGCGGCTCAGCTCGATGCGGACGATTCGGGTGTCCCGCCAGCGTGGCTGAGTGAGCTAAACTATTTACGCGCGCTAGGCGGCCTTGGCCCGGTGAACGAGAACCTCGCGCTCGACCAAGGGTGCGCGCAGCATGCACGATACCTAGTCGCACCGGGTCCAGCAGACCAACTGGCATTCGAGCAATACGCATCTGCGTTGGGACCGGCGATGCATCATGAGGAGCCGTCGAGTCCCTACTACACGGCAGGCGGCGCCGAGTGCGCACAGGGTGGGAAGCGTGTGTCGGGGGTCAGTCAGGCGGGTGAAGTTTCCTTCAACACCGACCCGACGGCGGATATCGACGAACTCTTCTCTGCCCCGTTCCATCGTATATTGCTAATGACGCCGTCGGCGACGGTGGCGGCTTATGGCAGCTACGGTACATTTCCGCGACGAGCGGCCGCGCTTGCATTGCGCGGATCCTACGATCCAAATCCGCCCGTAGTGCGATTTCCGGCAGAGGGAACTGTACTAACTAATGGATCATACGCATATCCCGAATTTCCCGACCCATTACCAGCCTGTCCCGGCTATCAATACCCGGTCGGAATGCCGATTACTCTGCAATTCGGATATCATCATACGGTAAACTTGATTTCGTCTTCGCTGCGCGGACCAAGTGGAGCGGTGGAGAGCTGTATCTTCGATGGTTCCAACTATACAAATCCGCAACTTTCGGTCGAGGGATACGGAAGGAAGATCCTCACCACAACGGGCGGTGTAATCATGATTCCGCGCGCCCCGCTGATTGACGGAACATACACTGTGACTATCGCAACTGAAAGCAAAACGCTGGCCTGGAGCTTCATGGTGAGGAATTCCGCGCATACGGCAGGCCTATCGGTGTCGGGACAATGAGATTTTCCGCCGGCCAACTTACTATTGCGTATGTCAGCGGCCGCTTGGATAGTTACTAGTCAATGCGAGCGTCGCAGTAGCATGCGGCCGTCAACAACAACCGCACCTTTGCCGGGAGCGAGCAGCTTCACCGGATTGAGGTCTAGTTCAACCAGTTCGGGAACCACTTCGACCAGGGCCGACAAGCGCATCATTAGCATGTTCATCGCGCGGCGATCGCCGGCCGGAGTGCCGCGATAGCCGTCGAGCAATGGGCTCGAGCGAAGCGTGCGAACCATTTCGTCAGCATCGAGGTCGCTGACGGGATGCAGGCGGGAGGCGACATCCAGGTATAGCTCCGCCATGGTGCCGCCAAGGCCGCACGTTAGTAGCGGACCGAAGGTCGGATCGCTCGTGACGCCGGCCATCATCTCGATCCCTCCAACAATCTGGCGCTGAAGCAAAACGCCGTGCAGCTCGGCTCGGATCGCGGAGGTCCGCTCCTGCAGCGTCCGCACCGCATCGGTCACCGCGGCGCTCGAATCGAGATCAAGGATTACGCAGCCGACATCGCTCTTATGAACGATGCCGGGAACGATAGCCTTGGCAACTAGCGGATAGCCGAGGCGCTCGGCAACCGCGCTCGCGTCATAGACGGTGGTGCGCTCGGCGAGTGCGACCTCGATACCGGCGGCGCGAAGCATTATCGCGAGATCGATTGGCGTGAGCCAGCGCGGCGTCGCCGCGCCCTCGAGCGCGCGGTCAACTACGGTGCGAATTGTTTCGCGGGCGAAGCGGCCGAGTGTTAGGACCTCGCCGCGTGGACGCGCGCGCCAGCGTCCGTATCGCGTCGCCGCGGCCAGCGCCATCGCGGCGTTCTCGGGGAAATTGTAGGACGGTATCGCGCCGCGGGCGCCCTGACTGAGCTCGACTGGCGTCCCGGCTGTGGACAGAAAGACGGTCAGGATCGGCTTGTGCGAGGGCATCGCCGCGGCACCGCGCGCGATCCCGGCGGCGGCTGCCTCCGGCTGGATCACAATCGGTGGAATGTAGATTGCCACAACCGCGTCGACGTTAGGATCATTGCCGACTGCCACGATGGTGCGCTCGTATTCGAGTGCGCCGGCGTTCGCAGTCATGTCGATTGGATTGGTGAATCCACCGACGTGAGGCAGGAAGGTTCGCAGCTTATCGATCGTTGGATGTCCGAGCGGCGGCAGAGTGAGTCCGCGCGCTTCGCACGCGTCCGCGAGCAGGATGGCAGGACCGCCCGCGTTGGTGACGACGCCGACACGCGAACCGGTCGGCACCGGCTGCATCGAGAGTATTGCGGAGACGTCGAAGAGTTCCTCGAGCGTGGCGGTACGAATGACGCCGGCCTGCTCGAAGAGCGCATCGACCGCGACGTCGAGGCTGGCGAGCGATCCCGAGTGACTCGCGGCGGCGCGCGAACCGGCCGTCGAGTGGCCCGATTTTACCGCGACGATCGGTTTTTTCGACGCGACCGCGCGCGCTAGCCGAGCGAATTTTTTCGGATTACCGACGCTCTCGAGATAAAGCACAATAACCGCGGTACCGGGATCGTCGGCCCAGTAAGCCAGTAAGTCGTTGTTTGAAACATCCGCGCGATTGCCGGCCGAGATGAACGACGAGAGCCCGAGGTTGCGCTGGCGCGCATGATCGAGCACCGCGATGCCCAGCGCGCCGCTCTGCGAATACATCCCGATATTCCCACTGGGGGGCTCCAATGGTGCGAAGGTGGCGTTGAGCCGGACAGTGGGATCCGTGTTGATCACACCGATGCAATTGGGGCCGACCATGCGCATTCCTGATTGGCGCATGAGCTCGAAGATGCGCTGCTGGCGCGCGCGGCCAGCATCCGACACTTCGGCGAAGCCAGAACTGATCACGATCGCGGAGTGCACACCGGCGCGCACGCAACCGTCAAGTTCGGCCTCGACCGCTTCGGCGGGAACGGCAATGACTGCAAGATCGATCGGCTCGCCGACGGCGCTTATGGATCCATAGCTTCGCAGCCCCTGAACCTCGGCGCCGATGCGATTGACGGGGTAAATTGGGCCCTTGAAGCCGAAGCGCTGCAGATTAGCGACAATCGCACCGCCAATCTTTCGCGGATCCCGCGAGGCGCCGATGACCGCGATCGACCGCGGCTTCAAAATCCACGCAACGCTGCGGGCGGCCGCGAACCATTCGCGTGCGCTGCTGGCTTCGAGCGTGAGATCGGTCTCTGCAGTCGGAAAGGCAACGTGGATAACGCCCGAGGCGTTTGAACGGCGGACCTTGAAGCCGCTCTTGGCAAAGACCTCGAGCATTCGGTTGTTGTCGCCAAGCACGTCGGCTTCGAGTTCGACAATGCCGCTCGCGCGCGCGATGCGGCTCAGATGGTCGAGCAAAATACTGCCGATGCCGCGTCCCTGATGCTCGTCGAGGACGGCGAAGGCAACCTCGGCATGCGTGGGATCGGCGCCGCGAATGTATCGTGCGACGCCAATGAAGTGTTCGCCGGTCCCGTCCCGCAAAGTCGCGACAAGCCCGACATGCGCGACGAAATCCAATTGCGTCAAACGCACCAGCTCCGCTTCGGTCATCGAGCGCTTGAGGCCAAAAAACCGGTAGTAGCGCGATTGCTGGCTGAGTCCCTTGAAATGATCGAGCAGGCGATTACGATCGTCCGGGCGCAATGCGCGGACGTGAATTGATCCGCCGTCGCGTAGGACCTCCTCGGCGCTATAGTGGGCGAAATCGATGATCGCTTGGTCGTTCATAACTAGAATGCGATCGCCGCGCAGACGAAGACACGCGCCTCTTGCGCGGCCGGTTGACAATGATTCGACACCTGCATAATTCGTAACCGAAAGCCTGCGCCGTGAGCAAATCGGACGCGAAATTCAATATAATCGTATCATCTGCAAGGCTTGGAAGAGGTCGCGATGGCAGCCCCCACGCACATTCTCGACGGTTACAAAGTTCTTGACTTTACGCAGTACATAGCGGGGCCGACGGCGACGCGCATGATGGCTGGGATGGGTGCGGAAATCGTAAAGCTCGAAATCGCGCCGGCGGGCGATCGCACTCGCGAGTTGCCCTATATCAAAGATGGGCGCAGTGGCTACTATGTTCAACAGAACATTGGCAAAAAGAGTATTTGCGTTGACATCAAGAATCCTGCGGCAATCGAACTGATAAAGGAGCTAATCCCGAAAGTCGATGTGATGGTAGAGAATTTTGCGCCCGGAGTAATCGCGCGAATGGGCTTCGACTATGCCACGGTCAAGGCGCTCAACCCGAAGATTGTGATGTGCTCGATCTCCACGTTCGGGCAGCAGGGGCCGCTGGCGCATCTGCCGGGCTACGATTTTATCGCACAGGCCTATTCCGGTATCACGTCGATGATTGGAGAGGCGGATGGGCCGCCATATTTTCCCACTGCGGCGCTTGGTGACGTCAGCACTGGCGTACACGCGGCGCTGGCGATCGTTTCGGCGTTGCTCTATCGCGAGCGCACCGGCGAGGGACAGCTACTGGATATTGCGCTGATAGATGCCTATTTCAGTTGCCATCACACGGCGGTGCAGATGTATAGCCTGAGCGACCGCAAAGTCAAATTGACGCGCAATGGTAAACATCTGTCGTATGGCGCACCGTGTAGTATGTATCGCGGCCATGACCATTACATAGTAATTATCGGCGGCGTCGAACATCAGTGGCGGCAGTTGTGTCAGGCGATGGGCCGTCCGGACCTGGCGGAGGACGCGCGCTTCCGGACCAATACCGATCGCGTGGCGCACACCGACGAACTCTACGAGATAATCCAGGGGTGGCTGACTTCGTTTCCGAGCGACGACGCGATCATGGCGAAGCTCAATGAGTATCGCGTGCCGGCGGCGCCGGTGCTGTCGGCGGAGGAAGCGATCAACCATCCGCATCTACGGCAGCGCGGCACGGTCACCCGAACGCACGACCAGGTGTTCGGCGAGATTGATTTGCCGGGGTTTCCGCTGAAATTCTCAGCCTTTCCCGAAAGCCTTAAACTCGAGGCGCCAACCCTTGGCCAACATAACGCCGATATTCTGGAACGCTATCTCGGCTATAACGCTGAGCGGGTGGCAGAGCTGGAGCGGTCCGGCGCGCTTTACAATAAACGGACCTGACCATCGGGCGCCGATCTGACGGCCGACACCTTTCGTTAGACAGACATCCCTCGACCACCCAAAGCGCCCGGCGCCCGCGTGAGTCTGAAGGGTCCTGCGCGTGACTCGAAGCGAATTTCGGAGTTCGAATTTGGGCGCCGCTCCACTGTGGAGAGCCCCTCCGCTCGTGCAGGCTCAAGCTGCCGCCGCGGGTTTAAGGCAGCGCGGATACCACGCTATTATCCTGCTCCCATTGGAAATTGAGCCACCAATAGTACAAGATCGAAGGACCAGCGAGGTGGCAAATGGCAGACGAGGAACGGCCAGAAGAAGTGCAACGTTGGACGGCCAAGCGTCGCGCAG
>Ga0182024_10000695_pt1 | contig 87436 bp, 77 predicted proteins | sample P32metaG_FD_120480 | JGI IMG/M metagenome (GOLD analysis project Ga0182024, IMG submission 120480) | Permafrost microbial communities from Stordalen Mire, Sweden - P3-2 metaG (Illumina Assembly) | ecosystem: Environmental > Terrestrial > Soil > Wetlands > Permafrost | place: Sweden: Stordalen... | reverse complement strand
TTGTCGGCAGTTCCCGCACAACCCGTACAGAGCGAGAAGCACAGGTAAACCCATCCGGTTTGCTAGCAAAAGCGTCCTAAACACACCAGTCAAGATGGCGGGTAGTTAACTGGATAATTCCCCAATTAAGCCCTTGACGGACCGCGGAAAAGTTAGTACACAGAGGCGGGCATGTGGGGCGATTTTACATCCTCCTTTTTCGAACAGGCAGCAAATGGTGTGCCTGAATCCCTACAGTCATAATGGAAATTTAAGCGAAGGAACTAACGATGGCTAATTCGAGACGAGACTTTCTGGCTGGTGCGGCGGCAACGGCCCTGGGCGTGACCACATTGGCGCGGTCCGCGGGCGCGATGGCGGTGGGATTGCCCGGATCCGCACCATCCCCCGATTATTCAGTGGTGACGCGACAAATCATTGCGTTGTTTGATCCGCTGCCCGGCCGTAAAGCAATCAAGATCTGGGCGCCCCCTGCCAGTCACAAGACTGAATTTCTCGCCGCCTTGAATCCCCGGCAACGGATGTTTTGTGGAAGCTCTTTCAAAGCATTTGTATTGTGTGAAGCTCTGCGCCAAATAGATTCTCCCGACGTTGTCGCGAAATTGTCCGCCACCCAACTCCCATTGGATAAAACCGTGTGGTCGCCCAGCAGTTCGGTCTTCAATCCGCCGCATCTTTCCGGTATTGTTTCGGAGCGCACAGCCCTGGATGCAATGATCAGTCATAGCGACAACACAGCCACTGATATGGTTCTGAAGCACACGGGCGCCGGGAACGTTCGCGATTTTTTGTCGCAAATTGGACTCAAGAATTCCTTCATTCCCGACAGCACTCGGGAATTCTTCGGCTACATCTTCGGAAAAACAAAATGGAAGACGATAACTTGGGAAGATATGGTCGCAATGTTGGCGGGCTCTGGAGGCTTGGCTCATCCGGTAATCAACGATACGCAGACCATGGTTTCCTCGCCGGATGATTTCGTTTCCTTCTACTCCCGAGCGTTACAGGGAGATTTCTTTAAGCACCCCGAAACTCTCGCGGTGTTCCGAGCGATTTTGAGGATTGCTGATGTCATTCCGCAAGTAGTCCCGCTTGGTGTAAGCGCCTTCATGAAGGGCGGGAGCATTGATGCAAGCCCCTCTCATGCCTTGTGCGTTGCGGGTGGCATGTTCTTCTCGGGTCGCTGGGCATATACCACTATGATGATTAACTGGGAAAAGCCCGGCGATTCAGACCCGGAGACGGTGACCGCGTTTATCGGCATAGTAAAAAGGGCGCATGAGAACCTGGTGGAGGGCCTTTCGGTTTAGTCAGCGATGGTTAATTACATTTTTACCGTTCGTAACCAAGAAAGACACAGGCTTCGATGTGCCGTTTGTACCGACCGATCAGAGCGTTGCAGGCCTCTGCTACGTTCCAAATCCACCTAAGGAAGATTTCTGCACAATGAGCCTCTCCGGGAGCGTCGAACGGTCAGACGGAAAGGTAAATGCGCAGTTACGCGGACATACGAGGACATTTGGGTTGACATTCGAAGGCGGCGCGCCTATGATTCGCGTCAACTGTACCGGGGGGCCAAAGGTTTTGCTTTAATAGGTCTTTCGGTATCTACATGGATTTGGGACGCAGACTATTGAATCCGGAGCGACTGGGCGTGCGTGACCGCGATGATGAACAACCGTTTCAGAGAGGGGTAAGGATCCGAAAGCTGCTGGCGATTTTACTGGTTTATTGCATGATTTGTGTGCCGCTGCTCGAATCTTCGGGATATTCCAGGGCGCTCGCTGGCGGCATTGCCAAAATGCAAGATGAATCCTCCCAGGCTCAGGATAATTCGGGCTACGAGCTTTTCTCGGGAGAGCAACTTGATAACCTGCTCGCGCCAATCGCGCTCTATCCGGATCCCCTGCTGGCGCAGGTTTTGCTGGCCTCCACATTCGTAAGTGAAGTCCACGATGCCGCGGCTTTTTTGCGAGCCAATAACGATCCGAATTCCGTTGACGATCAGTCATGGGATGTCGCGGTCAAGGCGGTCGCGCACTACCCGTCAGTTTTGGACATGATGGCCGACTCCCCAGATTGGACCACGGCAGTGGGCCAGGCTTATGTGGCCCAATCCACCGATGTGATGACCTCAGTGCAACGGTTGCGGGCTCAGGCCAATTCGCAGGGCAATCTGGTCACAACGCCGCAGCAGCAGGTAATCGTTGACCCTGGATATATTCAGATTGTCCCCGCTCAGCCATCCGTTATTTATGTGCCAGTGTATAACCCGGCGTATGTCTATATTCGTCCGCGGCCCTCGACGGGAATGTTTATCTCCTTCGGGGCCGGCTTCGCGATCGGTGCATGGTTGAATAATACGTTCGATTGGCGGGACCGCAGAGTTTATTACCATGGATGGCAAGGCGGCGGTTGGATTGGCCGTTCGCGGCCCGACGTGCACATCACCAATGTTTACGTGAATAACACGTATAACAATGTGACGATCAACAACAACGTTATACAGCGCAATGTAAATTACACGAAGATTGATAGGTACAACAGCGTCCATCGCAAAATAACCTACAACAATCTGGCCCGTAATAATGCTATTCCTCCAGCCAAGCGCGTTCTCCCTAAGCCGATTAAACCAGCGCCAGCCCCGAAGCCGGTGCCCACACCGCGTCCAACGCCCGGCGTGCGTCCAGCACCCACACCAAGACCTGTGCCAACTCCGAAACCAACGCCAGGTGTTCGCCCAACGCCGACGCCAAGGCCGGTGCCCACGCCGCGCCCGACACCAGGTATTCGACCAATGCCCACACCGACGCCAACGCCCGCGCCAACCCCGCGTCCAACGCCGGATGTTCGCCCAACACCAACGCCCACACCGAAGCCAACGCCGACCCCCACACCACGCCCAACACCGGAAGTTCGACCCACGCCAACCCCGCGCCCGACGCCCGGAGTTCGCCCAACACCTGAGCCAAGGCCAACTCCGCATCCAAATCCCACGCCAGGGGTGCGCCCCAGTCCAACACCTAAGCCAACTCCTGCGCCACGTCCCGCTCCGAGCGCGCGACCCAGTCCAGCACCAAGACCAGCTCCCGCGCCACGTCCGGCGGTGCAACCCTCGCCTCGTCCGGCGCCTAAACCCAAGCCGAAGCCTAACAACAATCCGGCAGCGCAGCCGCAAAATTGAGGGAATGCACGAGTCCGGATTGTTTATTAAAACCTGCTACGGGACATAACCTGAAAGCGACGATTGTGGTCGCGCAATTCAGCTACGGTTGCGAAGTCGTCCAGTCAATGATAACTTGAGAGTTCTCCTGGCGGCCCAGACGTCAGAATTGGGGTGTGCCGCAATGGCGCACTATTCGTGGATCTCCGCGTGACTCGCTGGTTCGGAAACGAAGAACAATTACCGAAAGGACGTCTCGCTGTTTTTTCTTATGCGGCGGCAGCATTAACTATTTTGCTGCTGGCGGGATTCTGGAAGCTCCAAGTTCTGGAGACGGGCCACTTCACCGACCTCGCCGAACGGAACCGAATTCGCACGGTACCCATCATGGCCCCGCGCGGGCGCATGTTGGATCGCGAAGGCCGCGTCCTGGTGGATAACTATCCCTCGTTTAGCATCCTGCTCTTGCGTGAGGATTCCCATCTTCTGGAGAACACACTGCCCCAGGTTGCCGCCGGATTGGATCTGCCTGTTGACGATCTTCGAGAGCAAATTACTGCCGCTGCCGCGGAGCCGAAGTTCCAACCCATCGTGATCAAACCTGAAGCCACGCAGGCCGATATTGCCTTCGTGGAATCACATCGCGCGGATTTGCCAGTACTTGAACTTCTGATGGTCCATCGGCGGCGCTATCCCAGCGGCGGCTTTTTATCGCACGCCATCGGATACGTAAGTGAAGTGAACCAACAACAGCTCGCCGAAAGCAATGGCCGCTATCGTCCCGGCGACATCACTGGCCGCTCGGGCCTGGAACGTGAATACAACGACGTCCTGATGGGCGCCGACGGCAGCCGTCGTGTAATGGTGGATAGCATGGGAAAGGTGGCGAGCACGCTGGAGGATACCGAAGCCGTTCCCGGACAATCCATACAACTGACCATCGATTACGATCTGCAAGCCATTGCCGAATCAGATCTGGGTGACAAGCAGGGCGCCATTGTGGCTTTGGACCCTCAGACCGGAGAAGTGCTGGCTATGGCCAGCCATCCCGCGCCGGATCCCAATGATTTTGCGGTACGAATTTCATCAGCTCAGTGGAAGAGTCTTACCGACGACCCCGAGCATCCTCTGCTGAACCGTGCAATACAAGCACAGCTTGCGCCTGGATCGGTGTTCAAAATTATCGTGGCTACGGCGATGTTGGAATCCGGGACACCTGCTGAGGATTTCACGGTCAGTTGCCCCGGTTACGCGGATTTCTATGGCCGCACTTTCCACTGCTGGCAAAAAGGTGGACATGGCTCCGTTGATTTGCACAAGGCCATCGTGCAATCGTGCGACGTGTTTTTTTACAACGTGGGAAAGCGCCTGGGAATTGACCGAATCTATCAATACGCCACGGAGCTTGGACTGGGCCGTCGCACGGGCATTGACTTACCCGGCGAACAGCCCGGATTCATTCCCTCGCCGGCGTGGAAAGAGCGCGTATATCACCAGCAATGGTATCCCGGCGAAACTATATCGGTATCCGTGGGCCAGGGCGCCGTAGTGACCACTCCGCTGCAAATGGCCTATTCGATTGGTGGCATCGCAATGGGTGGTACCTTTGTCCAGCCACATCTTCTGAAGGATTTCCCGTCGGTGCATACCCAGCGCGTGCCCTTGCGTGAAGAGACTATTCAGCGGGTAACCGACGGGATGTTTGGCGTAGTGAACGAAGGTGGAACAGCGGCGACGTCGCGTTTGCCGAATATTGAATTGTGCGGCAAGACAGGGAGTGCCCAGGTGATCGGCTATGATACGCGCGACCGCCTGGGAAAAGCGGCTGAATTTAAAGAGAACGCCTGGTTTGTGGGTTATGCACCGCGGCGCAATCCAGAGATAGCTGTGGCCGTAATTATTCAGGGCGGCGGACATGGGGGGACGGTAGCCCCGGTGGCGGCGGACATCGTAAAGGCATATTACGAGAAGAAACAGCACCGGCAGCAAAACCAGACCGCGGTTAATTTTCTTTCCCGGACAGAGCCCGCCACCATGGTAGCCACGATGGAGCCTCGCTAATGCCCGAACGGCCCAAGTTCGGAGATTTTGACTGGTGGCTGATGGGCATTGTTGGGGCGATCTGCACGCTGGGCCTGTTGCAGATTTATTCAGCCACTCACAATGGGAACCTGGCTGGAATGCAATGGAAACAGTTGATTTGGATAGGAGTTGGCATAACGGGAATGCTGGTGTTCATGCGCCTGGATTACCACGCGATGCTGGAACAGGCTCCCTTGCTTTACATTATCGGCATCGCGGCATTGCTCGCTGTGCTGGCAATGGGCCATACACGTTTTGGGTCGCGCCGTTGGGTGGTAATCGGAGGCGTGTTTTTGCAGGTGTCAGAAGTGATGAAGTTGATTATAATCATTGTGCTAGCCCGTTTTTTTAGCGAGGTTCGCACGGAAGAGCTGACCCTGCAGGATTTGGTCAAAGCGGGAATTCTAGTAGCCATCCCGGCGCTCTTGATTTTGGTCGAACCAGATTTGGGAACGGCACTGGCGCTGCTCCCCGTAGCCGGCGTGGGGATATATCTGGCCGGAATGCGGCGAAAACACACCCTGACGGTTGTTGCGCTACTTCTAGTTTTATCGCCTGTCGCGTGGCACCTTAGGACGCATCTAAAGCCTTATCAGCAGCAGCGCATCGAAACTTTTCTTCACCCGGAGGAAAGCCCGCGAGGATCCGGCTATCAAATCCTGCAATCGGAGATAGCGGTCGGATCGGGGGGTCTCTGGGGGAAGGGATTCGGGAAAGGCAGTCAGAATCAACTGGGCTTCGTACCCGTGCGGTATTCGGATTTTATCCTCGCGGCATTGGCCGAGGAATTTGGCTTCGCCGGCGTGCTCGTTGCGCTGCTTTTATATCTGGGGCTGGTATGGCGGCTGGTGGAAAGCGCCCAGAAGGCCAAGGATCGCGCGGGAATGTTCCTAGTAATGGGTGTCGCGGCAATTCTCGGTTTTCATGTGCTGGTGAATGCCGCGATGGTTATTGGCTACATGCCGGTGACCGGGATTCCGCTTCCATTGATGAGTTATGGCGGCTCCTCCACTGCGTTTGTGTTTTTGGCGCTGGGCCTGGTGATGAACGTGCGGATGACGCGGTTCGTCAATTGAGCCCGGCTCAGTTCAGAAAAATGGATTTGAAAAAATCAGTTTAGAAAAGACAGACATTAATGAACTTTCAATTCAGCGCCGCGGATATTCCCAAGGGAAACAGCGGCAAGCATCGCATGACGGAAGAAGCAAAGAATCTTCATTCCGGACCGACGCCGCGCACCAAGTGCGCAACCGGTTGCCTGGGCGAGGTGCGCGTGCTGGCACGCAGTGCCGCCGGGGCACGATGCACAACGAGGAGATGGAATGGCAAAGGAAATGGTAATTTCCGCAGCCCCGCACGAGACGCGGGTCGCGATCCTGGAAGATGGGCAGCTTTTTGAAATTTATGTCGAAAGGCAGAAAGAGTTTGCCCTTGTCGGGAGTATCTACAAAGGAAAAGTAACCAGAGTTTTACCGGGGATGCAGTCGGCATTTGTTGAAATTGGCCTGGACACGGATGCGTTCCTTTACGTCAGCGATTTTCTGGAAGATGTCGAAGAATACGACCAGATCGTCCACACTGTTGAGGATAAGGTCCAGCGCATGGAGGACCAAGGGGGGGAAGCGCTGTCGTCCGTGGAAATGGCCCAGGGCGCGGCATTTGAGCCCTCCGATGTAGTCCCCCACGCCCCCGAAATAGAAGCTCGACCCACGGTCGTCGCTCCCCCAACGGCTGCTTCCTCGCAAACGGATTCGATTTCGCGTCCGCAAAATACGGTATCGCGTTCCAACGATCGCGATCGGGGCGGATTTGGCGGCAGGGGACGGCCTGGACGCCACGGGCGTCGCGGAGGCAGACGAGACCGGGAGCTGCCTTCCTCGAAATTCGCCAGCCAGTACGTGCCGGACGTTGGCACAGCCGATGCGACCGGCCCCTCCATCGAAAATCACGAGCCCATCATTCTTCCCGGCGAATCGCTGGCTAAATATCAAAGCCGGCCACAAGGGATAAGTCCCGCCGAAGGATCTGCCCAGACATTTGTCGCTCCGTCCGATAGCGGCGTGGTGGATGTCCCTGGCGCAATGCCAGATTTGCTGCCGCCCACAAATCTCGAACGGATTTCAGGAGCCAGCTTTGAGGAGTCTCCGGTATATGAGCGACCAATAAGCGAAGAAAGGCCTCATGAAGCAAATGGAGCGGCCTCCAGAGAGACTCCTCGTGAACAATCGCGAGATCGGAACGCGCCTTCGTCTCGAGGAAGAGACGAAGGAAGGCGGAATCGCTTTCGCCGGCCGGAAAGAGGCGCGCCGCAGCGGCGTCCCATGTCATCCGGCACTCCCGAGGATCCATCCTCCCCGATAGAAATGTCGCCCGGAGGACACCTAGAACCATTGCCGGGCGAATCCATCGCTCGAGCGAAGGCCGCGCCTACCGCGGAAACATTTTCCCCTGCCGAGGAAAAAATCGGCCAGAGTTCCGCTCTGCAACATGAGGAAAACGGAGAGGCTTTCCCTTTGCGGAAAGAAACAGCACTCTTCCCCGCGCCGGAGAGCAGTGGAAGCAATGGTGAAAGCGAAGCGGCGGACCACCGTATTAACAACAGCGACAAAAGAGATGATCAATACGGTCGCCACGACCGCTATGACGATGAGTCGCGCGGAAATTTGATCGAAATGCCTGCCACGCCGGATACCAGCGGCGAGATGGAAAGCGCCGAGGCCTCCGTGGAGCTTGGCGAGATGGAGCAGACATCCAGTGCGTCTGGCGATCCGGTTTCTGATGGGTCATCGGATTCATTGTTTGATGAGACGGCGAATCCGCAGGTCGGTGTAGATGAGGATGGCGGCGAGGCAGGCGGTCCCGAATTCCTCGCCGAGAACGGCAACCGCGAGCCGGATTCCGGCCAGCCGCCCATGCAGGCACGGGTACGCAATGATTTTCGTGCACGCATGCAGCAGCCCGGGCGGCGCGGGAGACCCGACCGCTCCGATAACCGCTCCGGCAGGCCCGTGAGGCGCGACAATCGGGGGAGCAGCCAACGCGATAGCCGTCCCCAACAGGGCCGTCCGACCCAGCCTCATCGCCCGCAACTTATCGGCGAGATGTTGAAAGCGGGCGAGGAAATCATCGTCCAAATCGCTAAGGAACCTCTGGGCAAGAAAGGCGCGCGCATCACAAGTCACGTCGCGCTGCCCGGCCGTTTCTTGGTGTACATGCCGACTCTTCACCATACCGGTGTATCACGCAAAATCGCCTCGGCGGAGGAACGCGTGCGTCTCCGGCACCTGGTGAGCGATGCGCAGGGCGCGGCGAGCGGCGGCTTCATCGTTCGCACCGCTGCGAGTCATGCCGATCCCCTCGAAGTTCGCGCCGACGTGGAATTTCTTACCCACACGTGGTCCGATATTAAGTCCCGCGCCGAGCAACGTAGAGCGCCTTCATTGTTGCATCGCGATTTGAATCTGGTAGAGCGGCTCCTGCGCGATTATCTGAACGAGGAATACACCACCATCTGGGTGGATTCGGAAGAGGAATACACCAAGGTGGTGGATTTCGTCAGCCGCTTCCAGCCCAAGTTGCTGAACCGCGTGCGGCTCTATAGCAAGGAAACGCCCGTTTTCGAGGAGTTTGGCATCCAGCAGGAGATTGACAAGGCCCTGCGCCCGAAAGTATGGCTGAAATCCGGCGGCCACATCGTCATCAATCATACCGAGGCTCTGGTTGCGATTGACGTCAACACCGGCAAATTTGTCGGACGCGGCTCGGTTCGCCTTGAGGATACCATCGTAAAAGCCAATCTTGAGGCGGTGAAGGAAATCGTCCGCCAGATTCGCTTGCGCGACTTGGGTGGCATCATCGTCATTGATTTTATTGACATGGAAGAGCGGCGCAACCGCGACAAGGTGATGGCCGCGCTGGAAGAAGCTCTTCGCACTGATCGCGCCCCATCAAAAGTCCTGCGCTTCAACGAATTTGGATTGGTGGCTATCACCCGCAAGCGCACCAAGCAAGCCCTGGAGCGCACCCTCTGCCAGCCATGCCCCTATTGCACCGGCTCGGGCATGGTGAAATCACTGCCCACGCTGTGCTATGAAATCCAGACCGAAGCGCGCAAGATGGCCCCGGAAATGGAATCCGGCAGCCTGACCTTGCGCGTCCATACCGAAATCGCCAAAGCGCTGAAAACCCGCGAATCGGCCTTAATCGAGGAGTTGGAGCACTGGACCAAGAAGCACGTCATCATACAGGCCGATGCCACCCTGCACTGGGAGCAGTACGACATCTACTAGGTCCACAGATCTTACGCAGCTTGTTTATATATCATTTACGGCTGGAAGGAAGACGCGGTGAGCGCGCGAATCCTGAGTGGCAATGCCCTCCGGGATCAGATTTACGCTGAACTCGCCCCGCAGGTGAAAGCGCTGGCGCGCGCCGGCGTCATCCCGGGTCTCGCCGCCCTATTAGCGGGAGATAATCCCGCCTCGCGCATCTACGTACGCAGCAAAATCGCCGCCTGCGAAAAGCTCGGGCTGCAAAGCTTCGAAATCCTCCCGCCCGCCACGGTTACCACCGAAGAATTGCTCGCCATGGTAAATGACCTGAACCGCCGCGAAGACGTGGACGGTGTCCTGGTGCAGATGCCGCTACCACCACAAGTGGACGCCAAACGAGTGCTGGAAGCGGTGGACCCCGCCAAGGATGTGGATGGCTTCCATCCCCTCAACTTGGGTTGGCTGGTAGCTGGACGGCCCAGGTTGGTGGCCTGCACTCCCGCCGGCGTAATGGAAATCCTGAAGCGGAATAGCATCCCCGTTTCCGGCGCGCGCGCGGTGGTGCTGGGCCGCAGCGATATCGTCGGCAAACCCATGGCCCTGCTGCTGATGCACGCCGATGCCACGGTTACAATATGCCATTCCAAGACCCGCGATCTGCCCCAGGTAACTCGCCAATCCGACATCGTTGTCGCCGCGCTGGGGCGTCCGGCAATGATCACCCCGGAGTTCATCTGTCCCGGCGCGACGGTAATTGACGTGGGCATCAACCGCATTACCGATCCCGTGCTAGCCGAATCCATTTTCGCCAGGCATCCCGCACGCCTCGAAAGCTTTCGAGCCAAAGGCTCGGCGGTGGTTGGAGACGTTCATCCCGATGTGGCGGAAATCGCCGGCGCGATCACTCCCGTGCCCGGCGGCGTGGGGCCGATGACGATCGTGATGTTGATGAGCAACACGGTGAAAGCCGCGCGAATGCGCCGCGCGCCACGCGTTGCCGCCGAAGTATAATTGTCCCGCCAGTTCGTAATGCTTGGAATAAATCATGATTAGGGTTGGACTGACCGGCGGTATCGGCTGCGGGAAGACGACGGTTGCGGGATTTCTGCGCGACTGCGGTTTGCCGGTGCTCGACGCCGATCCGCTGGCGCAACAGCTCATGGCGCCAGGCGGAGTCGCGCACGATGACGTGGTTCGCGCATTTGGGGCCGGCATACTGGACGCCGACGGCTGCATAGATCGCAGGAAACTGGCGGAGATTGCTTTTTGCGACCACGCGTCACTGGCCAGACTCAACGACCTGGTGCATCCGCATGTGGCCACGGAAATCGAAAGGCAATTCGCGAAGTGGTCCGGCCCTGGAGGGCCGACGGTTGCGATTGTAGAAGCGGCGCTGCTCATTGAGGCGGGTTATCGGGATCTGTTGGACCGGCTCATCGTGGTCTGGTGCGAACCTGAACAGCAGCGCGAAAGGCTACTGGCACGCGGCCTGGGCGCGAAACAAATTGGCCTCCGGATGGCCGCTCAAATGTCCGCCGATGCCAAGCGCCGTTGCGCCACCGACAAAATAGACAACTCCGGCACGATCGAGCAGACGCGCGCGCAGGCCCAACAGCTATGTGAACTATTGAAGCGGCAGGCGCGCGGAGCGGATATCCAGCGTCAGTCAGATGGAAAGCGTCAATGAGAATTAGCCGCGGCGGAGTGAATACCATGCGGCTGATTGCCGCCGCGCTGCTGATTTTGCTGGGTGGCTATCTGGTGGGATCGAAATGGGGGACGCACACGCCTCCCTCCGTGGAAGCAATCCATTCCCCGGAAACTTTGCGCACAGTGAACGCTCGTGGCGAGAGCCTGGCTGGCGAGGAAGCGGTGAATGTTCAAGTGTATAAGCAGGCCGCGCCGGCGGTAGCGAATATCGTCACCCGCGCGGTGGAATATGATTTTTTCTTTAATACCGTCCCGGTGGAAGGTGCCGGCTCTGGATTCGTTGTGGACGCTAGTGGACACATCCTTACCAACTTCCACGTGGTGCAGGACGCCCAGGAAATTGAGGTCACCCTTGGCGACCAAAGCCGCTACCGCGCCAAACTGCTGGGCGCGGATACGCGCAATGACGTGGCCCTGCTGCAGATTGATTTAAAAGGCCGAAAGGTCACTCCCCTGCCGCTAGCCGATTCCAATGCCCTGCAAGTGGGCCAGCGAGTGCTGGCTATTGGCAATCCTTTCGGCTTTCAAAGCACGCTGACCACCGGCATTGTCAGCGCCCTGGGCCGCACCGTGCAGACCGGTGACGACACCTTCATTGACGCCGCCATTCAGACGGATGCGGCGATCAATCGCGGCAACTCCGGCGGACCATTGCTCAACTCGCACGGCGAAGTCATCGGCATCAATACCGCGATTTACACGCCCAGCGGAACCACCGCTGGCATCGGCTTCGCCATTCCCATCAACACCGCCAAGAAAGTGGCTGAGGATCTGATCTCTTTCGGACGCGTACACCATGCCACGTTGGGGATTGCCGAAAGCCGCGCCCTATGGCCCGGTCTGGCGGAGGCGCTGCAACTCCCCACCGCCAGCGGCCTGATGATTGAGGGTATCGTTCCGGGGGGACCAGCCGATCAAGCCGGCTTACGCGGAGGCAATCGCTTGATTCTCGTCGGATTGCAGAAACTCCGAATTGGCGGCGATATAGTGACGCAAATTGACGGCCACGATATTGCCAGTCCCCTCGATTTGAACCTTATCGTTAACCGAAAATCTCCCGGTGATCGCGTCAAGCTAACGCTGTTCCGCGATGGGCGAAAGATCGAAGTCCCACTCACCCTCGGCGACGACGCAAAGTAAATTTCTCCGCGCTTTATGCAAATTGGTTCGCATCATGTTTGCTGTGAATTTGACTCCTTCGCGTTAAATTGCGCGCGCAGGCGGTTGCGTTCTTCCTCACTAAGCTGAAACCAACTCTCGGCGACATCGCGAACGTGTTCCAAAGCGGTCTGCATCTCGACATGCTTTTCCTCCATCACTTTCGCATTGGCGAGTTTGGGTACATAAATCGGCGGAGCCACCACCATAATGGCGTGTGAAAATGGCATGGGGACCTGCAGCAAGTCCCACGATTTTTCAAAAGTATAGGCCCTTTCCGCAGTGGAGTGGAACACAACAATCGGCTGGCCCGTGCGGCGGGCCAGCATTACCGGCCCGGGTTTGGCGACGTAGCGTGGTCCACGCGGTCCGTCAATGGTGAACCCAACGTCATGGCCCTGGGCGAGCCGCCGTCCCATCAATAGCAAGCCACGGAGCCCACCCCGCGAAGAGCTGCCCTGCGCCGTCCCATAGCCCAGCCGCTCGATGGCTACGCGCGTCCACTGGCCGTCGAAATTCGGAGTGTTCATTACTACGACACCGCGATTTCGCCATCGCCACACCGCCGAAAAGATGCAGCGATGCCAGAACGCGCCGATCGCTTGCTGGCCGCGCAACGGAACATCTTCCAGATTGTGCAAGCCGATAGTTTCAAATCGCAAAGTGGGTCCCAGGATTCGCAGGAGTCCATATACCGCCCCCCCGATGATCGGGACTTGGATTCGACGCCAGCGGGAGAGCTGTCGTGGACGGTCGTCATACAGAACGTTAATGCGGCCGTCGTCTGTTTGGGGAAGCGCCACGGGCTTATAGTATAGGCGAAGGATTGGGAGGCAGGATGCGTGGGTTGGATGCAGGACGACTGGTTTCTCGCGCAAGGCTGACGGGACTCGGGACACTGGTTTCTCTGGCGGCCCTCAGTCTGGTGCCGTTACGATCGAACGCACAAGCAACCGCCGCAATTGGCACTGTGGCGGGACGCGACGTCTCGGTGGAGCATGCCGTCGCGGCAGCCTCGAACATTTCCGACAGAACGCCGGTGGGTAACGGCAGCGTGGTCGTAGTGCATTCGGGCAAGGCGCAAATGCAGTTGACCACGGGAGGAACAATTTTGATTTGCGGCCCCGCGAAATTCACCGTTTTGCAGAGCGGAGACGCACTGACGTTGGCGCTGGAGTTCGGCAACCTCCATATTTCGCTGGAGAATGTAACGCTGCTGGAAACGTACACGCCTTTCTTCACGGTGTCTCCGGCGTCCACGGAAGGGGACAGTCGCGAATTTACCGTGGGTCTCGACGCCAACGGGATCTTTTGCGCCCGGGCTATCCACGGCGGGGTGAGATTGGAACAACAACTTACCGGCCATTTGTTGGTTGTGCCCGAACCGTCCGAAAGATTCCTGCGTGGCGGAGATATCACTCCCCTTCGCAATCCGTCCGGCCACTGTGAATGCACTGTCACCTCGGCGGACCTGTCTCGTGCTCCCACGCCAGCCCTGGAGACGGCAAATGCCGCAGCGGGCACCGAGCGTTCGACCGCAGCTCCTGTAAGCTCTGCGGCGCCGCTCATCCCTGTGACGGCGAGGCAGGCGCCGACAATCGAACCAAGTTCGGCGGCCACGCCCACACCCCCACCCTCCACCCCACCCCCTGTACCGGTGCCGTCATCCATGACCGCATCACCAGAAGCATCCACGACAGCGTCCACCGGTGCGAAAGTTACTTTGCCCGCCTTGGCTTTTGACTATTCAACGCGCACCCCGGTGACAATCGCGAATTCCGACGCGACCGCCCTATTGGAAGAATCGCAATTGACGCCCAACTGGGTTTTTCACGGCGCCGTGGGCAAAGGACCCTCTGCAGCTACAACCCCCTCTCGAAATGCGGGTGCGAATCCGGTGGCACAGGCAGAGCAACCCCGCAGCTTCTGGTCGAGGCTAAAGCATTTCTTCGCAGGCATCTAGAATTGCGCCGCAAACGGGGAGCGCTTACTGGATAACTGGAATCTACATGCCTTCGTAATTGGGGCCGCCGCCGCCCTCGGGCGGTATCCAGTTAATAATCTGGTAGGGATCGGCGACATCGCACGTCTTACAGTGAACGCAATTCGACGCGTTGATTTTCAGGCGCGGCTCGCCTTTGTCGAGGGTCATTTCATATACCGCCGCCGGACAGAAATACTGGCAGGGATTACCGTATTCGCGCACACAACGATCGGCGCATATTGAAGGATCTAGGACCACGAGGTGGCACGGTTGATCTTCTTCATGGCGAGTGCCGGAATGATAGACGTCGGTCAACCGGTCGAAGGTCAGCACGCCATCGCCCTTGAAACGCGTGGACTGATCCACCAGCTCGCGCGGCCGATTTAGCTTGCGATATTCGGTGTGCCCCGCGGCGCTTCGCATGGGGTCCGACAGGCCCCGGCCGCCTGAAATGAATTGCAAACCGGCCTGCACTAAGCCGCCCCACAATCCGCCCTGAAATGCCTGGTGAAAATTGCGCACTTCCCAAAGCTCTTTCTGAATCCAGCTAGATTCCAGCTTCTTGGAGTAGGCGGAAAGCTGCTTGCCGGAGAAATCGCCAGCGCAGAGCGCGTCGTAAATCGTTTCCGCCGCCAGCATTCCACTCTTGATGGCGCTATGTATGCCTTTCAGGCGTTGCGAATTCAGCAAACTAGCCCCGTCGCCGATAATGAGGCCACCATCCATATAAGGGCGCGGCATGGAATACCAGCCGCCATAGGGCACGGTCTTTGCGCCGTAACGAACCAGCTTGCCACCTTCCAAAATACGGCGGACGAACGGATGGGTCTTGAACTTCTGGAACGCTTCGTGGGGATCGAACAGCGAGTTTGCGTAATCGAGAGCGACCACTATTCCCAAGGAAATGCGATTGCCATTCAGTCCATAGACCCAACCACCGCCATAGGTGCGCGTGTCCAGCGGCCATCCGAGCGTGTGGGCGACGAAGCCGGGCTGAACGCGGGCCGCCGGAATATCCCATAGCTCCTTGATGCCGATGCCGTAAATTTGCGGATTGAGACCGTCCAGTTTCAACGTCTGGACAACCTCTTTTGTTAAAGATCCGCGCGGCCCTTCGGAAAGCACGGTGACTTTCGCCTGAAGTTTATAGCCAGGGGTAAAGTTATCTTTCGGCTTTCCATCCTTGTCCACGCCCTTGTCTTCAGTTACCACGCCGGCTATGCCTTCTTTTTCGAAAATTGGGCACGCGCCGGAAAATTGCGTGAAAATGTTCACGCCCGTCTTTTCCACCAAGCCGCCAAGCCACTTGGTCAGCCTGTTCAGCGACACTATGTAATTGCCATGGTTTTGCAGGGGCGGAGGAGTGATGGGCAGCTTCCAGGAGCCGTCCTTGGTCAGAAAATATGCGGCGTCATCGGTGACCGGAGAATCGAGGGGAGCGGTCTTTTCAAAGTCGGGGACTAGTTCGCGCAGACCGCGCGGATCCATGATGGCGCCGGAAAGCTGGTGCGCGCCAATTTCCCGCGCTTTTTCCAACACATAGATATTTTCTGAGGAAAGTTCTGGTTGCCGCCCGGCTTGATTGTGCTGCTCAATCAAATGCGCCAGATGGAGCGCGCAGGAAAGACCGGCTGGCCCCGCGCCCACGATCAATACATCCGCTTCCAATACCTCGCGCCCAATTTCCATTGGGCAATGTTAACAAAAGCCACCGCGATTTGTTTCCAAGGGAACTGCATTGGAACGCCGGAGCAAATTAAATACGTTAGGTAGTTTTTTCGAGCTCGGTGGTGAGAGCGGGGATGATTTCAAAGATGTCGCCAACCACGCCGTAATCGGCTATCTCGAAAATGGGCGCGTTCTGATCCTTGTTGACTGCCACGACGGTGCGCGACCCTTTCATGCCGACCACGTGCTGAATCGCGCCACTGATGCCGAGCGCTAGATAGAGTTTCGGCGCAACGGTTTGGCCGGAGCTCCCTATTTGCCGATCCATGGGCAGCCAGCCTTCATCACAAATGGGACGCGAGGCGCACAGTTCCCCGCCCAGCAGTTTGGCCAGCTTTTCCGCCATGGCGATGTTTTCGGGGGCCTTGATGCCACGCCCCACCGAGACGAGAATCGGGGTCTGAGCTAGATCCACAGCCTGTTTGGCTTCGCGGAAAAGCTCGCCCGGCTTCAGACGAATTTGTTCCGCCTTCAGTTCCACGGGAAAGGATTTGACGGGCGCTTTTTCGCCCTCGCGCCTGACGGCCATGTCCCCGCGAAACGCGCTGGCCTGGAACGTGGCAATCCACGGCGCCTCACCCGAGAACACCACATCCGCAGCAGTCTTGCCCTGAAACATTTGGCGCACAAAAATGTTACGCCCATCCTCGAAGCGGTGGCCGATGCAATCGCCAATCATCCCCTTGCCCATTGAGGCGGCGAGCTTGGGAGCGAAATCGCGTACTTGATAGGTGTGTGGCATCACCACGAAATCGGGAGCCGTCGCCGCAATCACCTGGCGCAGGGCGTGAGTGAATCCATCGGGTGTGTATTTCTCGAGCAGGTCGTGTTCGACCAACAGAATTTCATTGAGTTGATAGCCGACAAGGTTCGCGGCTAGATCGGCGACGCCTTTGCCAATTACCACGCCAATGAGTTCGGCGCCGACATTCTCCTCGCTTGGGATGCCCATCTGCTGAGCCGCGGTGATGGCCTCAAAGCTGACCTTGTTGAACTTGCCTTCGCGCTGCTCGGTAACGATGAGAATTTTCATGGTCATCCCACCTAAAGCACGCGCGCTTCGTGCCTCAATTTTTCCACGAGCTTGGCGGCGATTTCCTTGGGCGTGCCATCAATGAACTCGGTTTTCTTCGTTTTTTGCGGGACATAAATACGCACAATTTCTTCCGTCAGCGCATCGGGAATGTTCAGCGAAGCCCGCGGAACGGCGGCAATTTCCTTCTTCTTCGCCGCCATGATCCCTTTCAGGGTGGCGTAGCGTGGCTTGTTGCATCCCGATTGAATCGTGAGCACCGCTGGCAGCGGCAACTCCACCCATTGAAACCATCCTGCTTCCAATTCGCGCTTCAACTTCAGGCCTGTTTCGATGACTTCAATCTGCATGATGATGGTCGCGTGAGGGCGGCCGAGCAATTCAGCCAGCAGGACGCCGGTTTGGCCGAAGCCGTGGTCGTCGCTCTGCAATCCGGTAAGTATTAAATCGAAGTTCTCTTTTTCAATCGCCGCCGCGAGCGAACGCGCCGATGCCAGTGGATCCAAACGGTAAAATTGATCGTCCAACACATGGATGGCCCGGTCCGCGCCCTTAGCCAAGGCTTCTTTGATGGTATGTTTTACGCGCTCGGGCCCCATTGAGATGGCCACCACTTCCCCGCCATGTTTTTCCTTCAGGCGAAGAGCCTCTTCCAAAGCGTAGGCATCCGGCTCGTTGGTTTCAAAACCAATATCGGTTTCGCGAATCCATTGGCCATTATCCGCAATAGCCAGTGGCGCGTCCTTGGCGGGCACCTGTTTCACGCAAACACCAATCTGCACGGACAACTCCTATGTTTGAGAACCGCCGGCGATGCGATCCGGGGCGTAGCCGCTGAATCTTCTAGCGTGCTTCCCAGCGCTTGAAAAGCAACGAAGCATTGGTGCCGCCGAAGCCAAAAGAATTGGAAAGGGCGTAATTTACTTCGGCTTTTCGCGCAACATTGGGAACGTAATCCAAATCACATTCCGGATCTGGAGTTTCGTAATTGATCGTCGGCGGCAATATCTGATCTCGCAAGGCCAGCACGCTGACCCCCGCTTCCAAACCGCCAGCGCCGCCCAACAAATGCCCAGTCATTGATTTCGTCGAGCTGACCGCGACATTGCGGGCGCGTTCGCCGAATACGCGCTTGATGGCCAGCGTCTCAATCGAATCTCCCAGCGGCGTCGAAGTTCCGTGAGCATTGATGTAATCAACTACTTCAGGCCCTACGCCCGCATCTTTCAGCGTGCGCAGCATTACCCGATACGCCCCGTCGCCTTGCTCCGCAGGCTGAGTAATGTGATAAGCATCTCCCGCCATTCCGTAACCAACTAGTTCGGCCAGAATTGGGGCGCCACGCTTGAGCGCATAGTCCATTGACTCCAGAATCAAGACCCCCGCGCCCTCGCCAACCACAAATCCATCGCGCTGCGCTTCAAAAGGACGGCTAGCGCGTGTTGGCTCATCATTCCGGACGGAAAGCGCGCGCATCGCGGCGAAGCCTCCCACGCCCATGGGCGTGATTGCCGCCTCGGCCCCGCCCGCAATCATTACAGTCGCGTCTCCCCGCTGGATAATCTTGAAGGCATCACCCACGGCGTGCGCCGAAGCGGAACAGGCTGTCGCTGTAGCCGAATTAGGCCCGCGCGCGCCATAGCGTATGGAGATAAATCCCGACGCCAAATTTACGATTGCCGCGGGAATGAAAAATGGAGAGATCTTGCCCGGGCCGCCCTGCAGCAGCTTGGTATGTTCCCGTTCGATGACGTCGAAACCGCCGATTCCGCTGGAAATATACACGCCCGAATCGTCGGCAATTTCGGGAGTCACTTCCAACTCCGACATTCGCATTGCAAAATCCGCCGCGGCGATGGCCAGTTGGATGAACCGGCCCATCTTTTTCAGTTCTTTCTTTTCCACCCACCGGTACGGATCGAAATGGTGCACCTCTCCCGCGATACGGCAATCGAATGCCGATGGATCAAAATGGGTAATCGGGCCGATGCCACTAAGGCCGGCTAGGAGGTTCGCCCAGGTCTGATCAGTGCCAATTCCGCAGGCGCAGACCAGACCAACTCCAGTGACCACAACTCGACGGTTCAACTTCGCGCTTCTCCGGAGAAGTGTGCTGGCTGGTTACTTCTTCGCCTGCACATGCTTTTCAATGTAAGTGACGGCATCCTTCACCGTGGTTATTTTTTCAGCGTCTTCATCGGGAATCTCGATTTCAAAAGATTCCTCGAAAGCCATTACCAACTCCACCGTGTCAAGGGAATCGGCGCCCAAATCGTCCACGAAGGATGCGGTCGGCGTCACCTCTACTTCATCCACGCCAAGCTGCTCCACGATAATCTGCTTAACTTTTTCTTCAACGCTAGCCATTACGATTCTGCCTCCATGCGGGCCGCGCATTGACGCGACCGGGATCTATGGCCGTGGTGGTTAGCCCGGCAAACTCTCACATTCTATGCAGGCCTTATCCGCCGGTCAACATTTGCCGACATCAGGCCATATACATGCCGCCGTTCACGTTCAGCGTTTGCCCGGTGATATAGGCCGCCTCTTCACTGGCCAGGAATATAACAGCGGCGGTGACGTCACGTGGCTGGCCAATACGGCCCAGCGGAATTCGCTCGTTTAAACTTCTTTTTATCTCTTGGGACAATGGATCGGTCATCGGTGTTTCAATAAAACCCGGTGAAATGGCGTTGACGGTAATATTACGCGACGCGACCTCCAGAGCCACGGAGCGCGTCAAACCCATTAGACCGGCTTTGGCCGCCACATAGTTGGCTTGGCCCGCATTGCCCGTCTGCGCCACCACGGACGCGATATTGATAATCCGCCCGTAGCGCTGTTTCAACATGACCCCCAGCGCCTGTTGGATGCACAGATGCGCTCCCGTAAGGTTGGTTCGCAAAACAGTATCCCAATCTTCGCGTTTCATGCGAAGCTGCAAACCATCACGCGTGATCGCCGCGTTGTTTATCAGAATATCCAGGCGCCCGAAATACGCCAGGGCGACCTTGAATCCGTCGCGCACCTGATCGCCATCAGCAACATCCATTGGCACAGCTAGCGCTCGACCACCACCGGCTTCAATTTCTTTCACGGCATCTGCGAGCTTTTCCGCGTTGCGCGCAGCCGCTACAATGCTCGCTCCTGCCTCCGCCAAGGCAATGGCCGTTGCCCGGCCGAGCCCCTGAGAAGCGCCGGTTACGAGAGCCACACGCCCGCTGAGGGAAAACAGCAGCACTATGCTTCGGCCTCATCCACCGGTTGCAAGAGCTTCAAAACCGCTGTATTCAACGAGGCGGAATCCTCAACGCTATAGCAATGGACGGATCGTTCAATTTGGCGCAGCAGCCCGCAGAGAACCTTGCCGGGCCCCACTTCCACGAATGTGGTGATTCCGCGCTCCAACATTTCCCGTATGGAGTTTTCCCAAAGCACCGGCAGCGAAACCTGGCGTATCAACGCGCGCCGCGCCTCATCGCCCGTGCGGATTTCTTCGCCATCCACGTTGGTGATCAACGGGAAATGGAGATCCAAAAAGGTAGTCACGTTCAAGTCGCTTTCAAGCTTCGTCTGCGCAGGGCGCATCAATTCCCCATGGAAAGGCGCTGAAACAGGAAGCATAACCGCGCGTTTCGCGCCCGCGGCCGAAGCCAGTTCAACCGCTCGCTTCACCGCTCCCGCCGAACCGGATATTACGGTCTGCGTCGGAGAGTTCAGGTTAGCAGGAGCCACAACCTCGCCATTGTAAGTGTGGCCATTTTCATTGTGGATATTGGTTGCGCGCTGGCAGATATCCGCCACCAGAGCCGGAGCCAAACCCATAATTGCGGCCATCGCCCCCTCACCCGCAGGCACCGCATCCTGCATGTAGCGGCCCCTCTGGCGGACCAGTCGCAATGCAGAAGCAAAATCCAGCGCGCCCGCGGCCACTAGCGCGGAGTATTCCCCCAAACTGTGTCCAGCCACATAGTCAGGCAGCACACTTCTCGCTTCAAGCACGCGGAAAGCCGCCGTGGAAACAGCCAGAATCGCAGGTTGGGTATTCTCGGTAAGCTTCAGTTCCTCTTCCGGGCCCTCAAAACAAAGTTTGGAAAGGGCAAAACCCAACACGCTGTCGGCTTCCTCAAAAACAGCGCGAGCCTCGGGAAAATTCTCCACGAGATCGCGGCCCATGCCGGCGTATTGCGAGGCTTGTCCCGGAAAAATGAATGCAAGATGGCTCATAAAATTTGGACCAGAAAATAAAAGCCGCTCAGGCGCGAGCGGCCGCAACCGAGGCGGAAAGCTCCTGTTCAATCTTCTCGTCAATCCGCGCGCGACACAAGCCCGCGGCAACGCGAATGGCGTTCTTAATAGCATTGGCGTTGGAATGGCCATGTCCAATGATGGCAATCCCCCGCACACCCAGCAGCGGGGCTCCGCCATACTCGGTGTAATCAATCTTCTTGCGAAATTCCTTGAAGGCATTTCGAGCAAGCACATAGCCCATTTGCGAAGACAGTGTGCTTTGCAGCGATTTTTTCAGAACTGCGGCGATGTGTTGAGCGACGCCTTCGCTGATCTTGAGTGCGACGTTGCCGACAAACCCGTCGCAAACGATCACATCCACGTCGCCGGCGAAGACTTCCCGCCCTTCGACGTTGCCGATAAAATTCAGAGATCGCTGCTTGAGCAGCAAATGAGCCTCGCGAGTAAGATCATTACCTTTCAATTCTTCTTCACCGATGGAAAGCAACCCCACGCGGGGACGGCGGGTTCCGAAAATCGCCCGGTAATATATTTCGCCCATTACCGCGAACTGTTCGAGGTTGGCGGCCTTGGAATCCACATTGGCCCCAACATCCAAGATTACGGCGACGCCGCCGCGCGATGTAGGAAAAGGCGCCGCGAGCGCCGGCCGGCTCACTGATGGCAGCGTACCCAGGGTAAATAGCGCCGTAGCCATTACCGCGCCGGTGTTTCCCGCGCTCACCATCGCGTCAGCCTTTCCAGCCTTCACCAGCCGGGCGGCGACATGCACGGAACTATCGCGCTTCTTTCGAAAGGCATGAGACGGTGAATCGCTCATGGTAATGACTTCCGTGGCCTGTACAATTTCCAGCGGGAGATTTCGGACCCGGTGACGCTGGAGTTCCTGTATTAACACCGGTTCCTGCCCAGTGAGAAGAATGCGAACGTCCAGTTCGCGCGCGGCCAGCACCGCGCCCTCCACCTCGGCTCGAGGCGAGTGGTCCCCGCCCATGGCATCGAGAGCAATCGTAATCATGGGCACATTTCTATGCGCTTACAACCGGCAAAAGCGCCCTCAGGCCTTGGCGTTAATGACCGCGCGGCCCTTGTATTGACCGCAATGAGGACACGCCTGATGGGGCGGCTTCTTCTCGTGGCAGTTGGGGCACTCCCCCAGCGTCGGGGCGGTGAGAAAATCATTCGCGCGGCGCTTGCTGGTGCGCGCCTTGGAATGGCGTCGTTTTGGATTCGGCATGTAAACTCCCGTGCATGAACCGCGCCCCTAACCAAGGTTGCGCTCGCCATGCCGCTTTATTGTTTCTTTAACCAATCCTGCTTAAGGCGTGCCAGGGGCTCGAACCGGGGATCAGTGGGATGCATATGGCACCGGCAGCCCTCATGGTTCAGGTTAGCCCCGCAATGCGGGCAAAGTCCGCGACAATCGCTTCGGCAGATGATCTTCATGGGTATGGCCAGGCTCACCTGCTCGACAAGCACGTCAGCCAGGAAAAGGCCTTCCCCTTCAAAAAAGCCCAATTCCGTTTCGTCCGAGGAGAGATGGGCTTCCTGCTCTCCAGGCAATTCCGTCATGGGACGATAAAACAAATCAAAGTCCCGGTTGATATCTTCCACCAGGAGCTCCAGGCAACGCGCGCAAACCAGCTCCACCTTGGTTTGCAGAGAACCCGTAATCCGAATCTGATTATCCACCAGTTCGGCGGTTGCGCGCACCTCTACCGGCTCAATCTGCCGGAAATCGGCGGACTGAAAATCCAAGGTCCCGGACGGATAATCTCTGTGAACGCGGACCTTCCGAACGGCCAAATCTTTGATGTCGATAAACATCGAAGGGCTTGTGCCTCAGGCTGAATTGTAATTATCCGGTCGCTACGCGGCAATGTCAAGAAATTGCGCTCTTCGCATTGCCAGCGCATCGCGGCAAATACACCACGGAACATTCCAGCATGAGCCCCCCCCCTTGTTGAACGGTACGCCCGCCCGCAAGAGCCAAAAAACGCTCCCGTACGAATAGTCTGTTCGGAAATACCCCGGAGATCCGGGCTGCCACTACTCCGCTTGCAGCCGCCAACCCAGACTGTCAAGCGGAAAGCGGCCATTATTCAGGGGAATCAACCTGGTCTTAGGATGTCTACGCCACGTTGCCGGCGACAACGAATTCCTCATGTTTGCGCAGGAGGTAGTGATCGGTCATTCCGGCGAGGTAATCGCAGACCACGCGATGCCGGGGTTCGCTGCGAGCCTGCTGAGAATATTGCTCCGGCATGCGATCAGGATGGGAAACAAAGAAGCTGAAGAGTTCATCGAGCGCCGCGACGGAGCGATTCCGTTCTTCTGCGATGTTGGGATGCTCGTAAAGCTCGCGATTAAGGAAGCGCTTAAGGGCGGCATTTTCCTCCGCTATAGGCCCCGAAAACCCAGCCAGCCGCTCGGATGACAATCGAACATCATTCACCGTTTGCGCGCCGGCTGCGGCGATGTTGCGTCCGGTATTCTCGATCAAGTCCGTGGCCAGCCGGTCCAATACCAGTTTCAGCGCCTCGTTAAATTTTAGTTTCGTCAGTCCCAACGGATAGCGACGGTGGACGTCAGCATAAGCCCGGCCGAAAATCGGCGCTTCCGAGCGCAATGCGTCGAGATCTACCAGCTTCGCCTCCATGCCGTCGTCAATATCCGCGGTGTTGTAGGCAATCTCATCCGCGAGATCAATAAGCTGGGCTTCGAGTGTGGGACGCTCGTCAAGGCGAAACTCCGCCAGCTCGGGAAATTCACTGGCATTGTAGTCGTGGGAATGTTTCACAATTCCCTCGCGCACTTCAAAGGTCAGATTCAAGCCGGGATAATCCAGGTAACGCTGCTCGAAATGTTCAACGATACGCAGAGCATGGAGGTTGTGATCGAAAGAATCGCCGGCTTCGCGCATTCGCTCGTCCAGACGGCGCTCGCCGCCGTGTCCGAAGGGCGGGTGCCCGATATCGTGAGCCAGCGCAAGGGCCTCGGCGAGGTCGGTATTCAACCCCAGAGCCGACGCCACGGTGCGGGCAATCTGGGCCACCTCCAACGTATGAGTAAGCCGGTTGCGGAAGTGATCCGAATAACGTGTGGTGAAAACCTGGGTCTTGGCCTCCAGCCGGCGGAAGGCTCGCGAATGAATTACCCGGTCGCGATCGCGCGCGTAGTCATTGCGATAAGGATGAGGGCGTTCCGGATGCAGGCGACCCCGTGAATGGGCCACATCCATCGCATACGGAGCAAGGGCCATGGCTGGGATTACAAAGTTGTGCGAAAGACTGCCGGAATATGGATGTTAGCTCCGTGCGGAAAGGGCGCCTAGTTGGTCAGTGGCTTGCTGAGCGGCCGGAGTATTCGGATACTGGGTTTTCACCAGATTATAGAGCCGCGTCGCCTCGGCAGGCTTGGTCTTGCTGTAATAGTCTGCGAGCGCCATCATGGCCACTGGTTTCGGTACGAGGATTGCTGGCCTGTCAATCAATCCTTGGTATAAACGGACAGCTTGATCGCTTTGGCCGGCCCTTTCATCAAGCTGCGCCAGCTCGAAATTAGCCAGTGCGGCGAACTCCGAATCGTGCGTCTGGGCCATTCCATCCAGCCACTGGCGCGCAATATCGTCGCGCCCAACTTTTTCCGCGCTTAACGCGGCGTAATAGTGCGCCAATTGTCCTGGCCGAGTATGTGGGTATGCCAAGGCAACCTGGCCGAATTTCTGGGCAGCATCCATATATTTGTACTGATCCGCGGTATAGGAAATTTCGTTGGGGTCAGCGGGCTCCGCAGCCGTTCGAATTCGGGCGTTGTATACCTTCATGGCATCATTGAAGACCGCAGACGCTTTTACATTTTGGCGTTCAGAATAGGTCTGCCAGCCGAAAATCGCCAACGCCACTACAGCCACGATTCCCACGATCCAGGCGATTGCTTGCTCATGCGTGAAAATGGCAAAAGCGGTATCCCGTAACGTTTCCTGAATCTCATCTCGTTTCAAGTCTTTTCGGAGAATATGCTGCGACACCTTGGCCTCCAGTGTGGGAAAACGTTATGAGATGCTCGGCCTATCGTACCATACGGACTGGTGCCGAAGGGGCAATGCGGGCGCTGAAGCTCGCGACCGCAGGGGGGGGCGCGCTACACACGGGAACTCATCTCGCCCCGGGCACCGGTTACAAGCGGCCAAATTTTGGCACAACGCGGCAGCGCGTCCAGATTTTAAGCTGTAAATCTTTCGCCAGTCACCCGGCCGCCCAAGCGCTATGTTCCTTTGCCCGACAGTGAAACTGTTTGCTTACCTGCGTTGTCGTTCACTATAAGGGTTGCATTCGCTTACCCCCGGGAAGTTGGCGCGAAAACCACACTGATCGTGCAACTCGTCTCGGGCCCCATATCGGTCTTGCAAGTGTTGGTTTCAGAAAATTCCAAACCGGAGATAGTTATGCTCGTGATCTGCAGGTTAGCGGTCCCGGTATTAGGTTAGCGTGACATCCATCGGCTGGCTCATGGTGCCAACCATTTGATCTCCGAACGCCAGACTGGCCGGCGACAGTGTCACCAGGGGCGCCAGTCCGGTTCCCATTAAAGCCACTATCTGTGTGGTGGGATTGGCATTATCGGTTACTGGTGATCTGGCCGGTCAGCGGGCCCTCCATAGCAGGCGTGAAAGTCACGTTAATCGTACAGCTCGCGCCCGGCTGCACGGTAGAGCCGCAGTTGTTCGTTTCCGCGAAGTCTCCACTGCTCACGACCCCTGCTGATGGTAAGAATGCCCAACCCCGTATTTGTGAGAGTGACGGTTTACGGCGGGCTGGTCTTTCCAACCTTATGGTTGCCAAAATTCAAGCTCGTGGGCGATAAACTGACCATCGGTCCCGCATTCGTCAGGGTGGAAGAACCAGAAATACCGTCCAGCGAAGCCGTAATCAGCGATGTTCCCGTCCCAACGCCCATTGCCAGGCCGGTGCTGGTGTTTGTTGCCGACATGGTGTTCGCGAAGGTCCACGTCGCTGCGACCGTCAAATCCTGCATACTACCATCGCCGTATGTTCCAATCGCAGTGAATTGCTGCATAAGGCCGAGGCCCTCGCGCCTCTCCAATGATATATATGTAAGGAACTTCTGACAGGAAAACCACTAGCGGGAAGTGGAGCACCAGCTCAGGGTCAAAAATAGCGAAAGCCTTTGGAACAACCGCGGAAATTACGAACGCGGGCAGTACAAATTTCTAGTTATGGTCGTAAGGTGATTTCGCCGGTTGCCCCGTGCGCGGCAGACGCTTGGACATTACCAGATCCGTGCCGCCCTGGGGGGTCCGTTGAATCTCCATCTCGTCCATGAACGCCTTCATCAGGAATAGCCCGCGGCCCGACGTGCGCAATAAATTCTCCTCCTGGCACGGATCGGGGACTGAGGTCGGATCGAAGCCCGAGCCCTGATCCTGTACGCGGAGGGTGAGCTTTTCGGCGTCAAGCTCGATGATCAAACGGATCTTTTTTTCTTTCTCGCCATGATTGCCATAATTGTGCGCGTTGATTACCGCTTCGCGGACCGACATTCCGATCCGGTGGCATTCGTCTTCCGAAAATCCCGCTGCGGCGGCGACGCGAAGGGCAATGTCTTCCGCCAGATCAACGCTTTCGATCTGCGTTTCGAGGGTGATCTCTGCTCGTTTTGGTGGCGGCGGCATCATAATTTGCGCGGATGGAGACGATTGGTATGGGTAGCACACGCCGTGCCCCCTCGTCAATGGGAGTCCGTCACGGCGTGAGTGTTATTCCGAATAGCTGGTTCAGGAAGCGATCGTCTGCCTATTTCTTTTGTCCATTACCCAGCCAGACTATGGCTAAACCCAATAGGTGCGATCCAGCGTGCGGTATTGAATGGCTCCGCTCAAATGCTTCGGGAGCACATCGACACATTTCAGAACGCAGCGAACGATTCAACGTGGAGGCACGGAAGCGTTGGAGCGGATGAGCAAAACGGCGACAGCGATGAGCGCGGCGCCGATGCAGGCAGCGATAATGCCGGCGCGCCATCCATAACCCACGCCAATATAGGCGACAGCCACGATAACACCGGGGATTCCGACGACGAGGAAGGCTCGATTCACCGGCGGCCAACTCTGTGGATGACGTGTTTCATCGTCTTAAGCCATTGAGGAAAATCAAAAGCAGATTCCCCGTCCGCCGGGTCGGACTCGGAATGACCCGGATTAAGGGTGGGCGGATAGACGTTCACGGACGGTAGGTGGCGAAGGTGGTATCGGTTTCCCATACGGTGACGGCGGAAAGAGATGCGCCGTTGGGCCGGTCGTCTAGCTGGCGCGCGACTTCGTCGTGAACGTGGCGGGCGATGTTTTCAGCCGAGGGGTTAATGGCGTCGAAGGGCGCGAAATCATTGAGGAAGCGATGGTCGAGCGTGGCGATTACGCCCCGCAAGGCGCGCTTCACCACCGAAAAATCTACCAGCAGACCCACGGAGTCGAGATTCTCGCCGGAAAGAATCACGCGCACGCGGTAGTTGTGGCCGTGAACGTTCTCACACTTGCCGTGGTAGCCGCGCAGGGCGTGACCGGCGGAAAATGTTTCTTCAACGTTTACTTCGTACATTTGATCGTTTTCCGATGGTTGAGATGGGTTGCGATTTTGCTGATTCAGATTTTGCTGATTCAGATTCCGCCGCTTCGGTTTTTTTAATCTTCGCCGCCAAAGGGGTACCGCGCCCCGCGCCATTAGGCTTGCCGGTTTCCCTGCTCCACGGAGTCCGCGCCGCAGGCAGAACAGCCGATAAGACACTGGGCCCAGCCATGACCGGCTCGATTACGTTGGCACTCGGGTCGCCGGGCTGCATGAAGCGGGCTACAGCGGCAATATCCTGCGTGATGGCATAACCCGGCAGGGATTCGATGAAAATTCTACCATAGGGCTTGGAGACAATCCGGCTATCGAGCAGAGCCAGCACTCCACGGTCGCTACGTGAGCGAATCAAGCGCCCAAAACCCTGCTTCAACGCGAGAACCGCTTCGGGCACCTGATATTCCTCGAAGGCGTTGCGTCCATCTTCCTGCAAAGCACGGATACGGGCGGCCACGATGGGATCGCTGGGTACAGCGAAGGGTAGCCGGTCAACAATCACGCAGGAAAGCTGTGCGCCAGGGACGTCCACGCCCTGCCAGAAACTCGCCGTCGCGAGCAAAACGGCATTGGGGGTGGCGCGAAATTTTTCCAGCAGCATCGGCTGGGGCATGGTGCCCTGCAGGAGCAGGGGAAATTTCACCAGGCGCGCGAGACGTTCATGGAGGTCGCGCATCTGACTGTGGCTGGTAAAGAGGAAAAAGGCTCGGCCCTGAGTAATTTCGAGAAGGCGCGCGGCTTCACCGGCCGCGGCGGGGGCGAATGCGGGGCTGCGCACGTCGGGCATATCAGTCGGAAGATACAGCATGGCCTGCGTGGCGTAATCGAATTCCTGCGGAAGAATGCGTTCGCAGGCCGGCTCGATGCCGGAGCGATGTTTGACGTAATCGAAACGGTTGCCGACGGCGAGTGTAGCCGAGGTCATAACCAGAGTGTCAAATTGGTTGAACAAACGATCGCGCAGGATGGGTGCAACATCTATGGGACTGGCGGAGAGCATGATTCCGCGGCCGCGCCGCTCAAACCAGTGAACGTAATTCTTGCCAGTTACTTTTGCGCCGCCGCTTCTGCCTCTGCTTCCCTCCCCGGCCGGTTTGATAGGGGACTCGATATTGCCATTGCTGCCGCTTGTACTATGGGGATCATTGCCAGCCTCATCCTCACCACCCTCACCTGCCAGCAGAAAGGCCAATTCGCGGCGAAGTTCCGCGGCGCGGCGGGCAATATTCAGCAGTTCTTCGGGCTTCGAAGGGAGGGCGGCAATTTCAGTTTCCACGTTGCGCAGGCCCCCGGTTAGCCGGTCTGAAGGCTCGCGATTCCTATCCAGAAAGGCGGCACGATCACCGGCATTGAAAGGGAAACGGCCATCGCGCTCGGGGAAACATTCAAAGAAGGCGCGCGACCGTTCCCGCAACTGGACGGTGCGTTTCAGCAACGCCGGTGATGCTACCTGGGTGAGACGCAAGGACTGCTCAGCATCGCGGGCCAGATCTTCGATTTTATGACTGGAAATCTCGCGGCCAAAAAACGAACTGGCGACTTCCTCGATTTCGTGGGCCTCGTCGAGAATAACGGCGGAATATTCGGGGATAATTGCGCCGAAATCATCTTGACGGAGAGCGAGGTCCGCAAAAAAAAGGTGGTGATTCACAATGATGATATCGGCTTCCTGCGCGCGCTGGTGCATCGCGGTGATGAAGCAACGGTCGAATTCCACGCACTGCTGGCCGGTGCAAGTGTCGCTGCGGGCATCGAGGCGATGCCAGAGATCGGAATGCTCGGGAAGAAATCCCAGCTCGGTGCGATCGCCGGCCTCAGTAACCCTTTCCCAGTCGCGAATTTGGGCGAACCAATCCACTTCATCCAAGCCTTTCAAAATGGGCTGGCCGGTCATCAAATGGACTTTCTGGCGGCAAAGGAAATTGGCGCGGCCCTTCATCAGCGCTACTTTCAGATTGGGGGCAAATCGTTTTTGGAGAAACGGAATGTCTTTGTCGAAAAGCTGATGTTGGAGTGACTTGGTGGCCGTGGAAATCACCACGCGCTGTCCGCTGGCGATAGCGGGAATCAGGTAAGCCAGGGTTTTGCCGGTACCAGTGCCGGCCTCGATTAGCACGTGCTGATGGGCGCGAAATGCCTGGTCCACTATTTCGGCCATTTCTTGCTGCGAGCGGCGAAACTCGTATGTAGGGTGTTGCTTTTCAAGCACGCCTCCGCGCCCAAAAATCTCCGACATGGGGAGCGGAACCGTCCTAGCTGCGGCTTTGCCGGACGTTTTGTCAGGGGCGGATGGCATTCAGAGAGTGGGCCATTTGCGACAGCGCAGATGGCCGGAAAGGGTCGGAAGGGTACAATAGCACAGCGTGCGGTAGGTTCGCAGACGGCCATTACGTCCCGCGAATTGTCTCGGCATGCTCTTAAGGACAAATGAGCGAAAAGATTCCCTCAATAGTCATCGTGGGGCGCCCAAACGTGGGCAAGTCCACCTTGTTTAACCGGATTACCGGGACGCGCCGCTCCATCGTTACCGACGAGCCAGGTATTACGCGCGACCGCATTTACGGCCAGGCGTCGTGGGAAGGCCGGACGTTCGAGTTGGTGGATACCGGCGGAATTGTCCCCGAGGCCCAGGCCGGAATCCCCGGGGAAATTCTGCGGCAGGCGAACATGGCGATTAAAAACGCCGTCAAGGTTGTGATGGTGACGGACGCGCGCACAGGCCCCATTGCCACCGATCGCGAGCTGGCGTTGTTGCTGCGCCGGGCCGGAAAGCCTCCCGTAATCGCCGCCAACAAAGTGGATGCGATGCAAAACGTTCCGCTGGCGGCGCCATTTTTTGAGATCAGTCCAGAGGTTTTCCCCGTCTCGGCGGAACACGGGTTTGGCGTGGATGAACTGCTGGACTTTCTGGTCGCGGATATGCCCAAAGGCGAGGCGCCCGAGCCGTTGCCGGAAATCAAGGTGGCGATAATTGGGCGGCCGAACGTGGGCAAGTCCACGCTGCTCAACCGGCTTACGGATAGCGATCGCGCCATCGTGTCGCCCGAGCCGGGTACCACGCGCGACGCAGTGGACATGATGGTGGAGCGCGGCGGAAAAACTTTCCGGTTTCTCGATACCGCCGGCATTCGACGAAAGGGCAAGACCAACCTGATTGCCGAAAAATTAAGCGTGATCCTGGCTAGGAAAACCCTTGAGCGGGCCGACGTCGCACTGATGATTATTGACGGCGCGATGGGATACACCTCCCACGATGCCACGATTGCGGATTACGCGCGGCAATCGGGCGTCTCGTTGATCATTGTCGTTAATAAATGGGACCTTGCGCTGACAGCTTACAAACAAAAGCATGCGGACGAAAAGGAGAAAGGGCGCCGGGGCGAGTCCATGATCTCCCGGCTGATGGGGGAATACGAAAAAATAATTCGCAGCAAGCTGAGAGGCCTCGATTTTGCGCCGGTCGTTTTTGTCTCCGCGCTTACCGGGACGCGCACGGAAATGCTCTTTGAATTGATCGAGAAGGTAGCCGCCGCGCGAATGCGGCGCATCTCCACCGGTGAACTGAACCGCTGGCTGGCAAGCATTGACCTGCAGCGCGGAACTTCGCCCGCCAGCCGCCAGATTAAAGTGTATTACGTAACGCAATCGGGAGTTGCGCCGCCGACGTTCGTACTCTTCACCAATCAGACGCGCACTTTGCATTTCGGCTACCAACGCTTTATGGAAAACCAGATTCGGGCGGCGTTCGATTTCCGCGGGACGCCGGTACGGTTCTCCCTGCGCCTGAAAAAACGGCAAACGCGCGATGAGCGATTGCTCTCGGAAGGCTCGCGTAAGCGAGAGTGACGCCTGGAGATCGAGAGATCCGCAATGGAAGTAGACGGAAAAGAATCCGACAGAGCGAACCTCTTTGGCGAAGCGCCGGATAGCGCCGAGAAGGCGTTATTTCGCATTGGCGAAGTCAGCCGCCTGACCGGAACGAAATCATTCGTCCTGCGCTATTGGGAGACGGAATTTCCCGCACTGCAGCCGGTAAAAAGCCCCAGCGGCCACCGACTCTATCGGCGTGAAGATATCGAGACAGTTTTCGAGATTAAGAGGCTGCTCTATGAACAGGGGTTCACGATAGCGGGAGCGCGGCGCTATCTGGCCGAGCGCAAAGACGGGACGCCCGCGGAAAGTTCCGAAGACGATAGCACACTAACGGGCGGCAGCCGTACGTTGGAGGCTCTCTCGGCGAACAACCAGCGTCTATTGCTGACCCTGCGCGAAGAGCTGTCTCATGTCTTGACCCTGCTGAAAGGCAGGTGATATTCTCGGTTCGGTCGGACACCAGTCGGGACGTAGCGCAGCCTGGTAGCGCGCACGCTTGGGGTGCGTGAGGTCGCTGGTTCAAATCCAGTCGTCCCGACCATTTCTTCCTCTCTGCTTCGCCGACGGCACACCTGCCATTACGGATGACTCATGATTCAACCACGCTTCGAATTCTGGTCACCAACGACGACGGTATCCTCGCGCCCGGATTGCGCGCGCTGGCCGAATGCCTTGCGCCGCTAGGCATTGTGGACGTGGTCGCGCCCAGCGCGGAGCGCAGCGGATCGGCGCAGGCGCTGAGCGTTCGCAAGCGTGTTTTCTGGGAGCAGGTGGCCGAGCACGAATGGTCCGTGGAAGGCACTCCTACGGACTCGGTCATCCTGGCCATTTGCCATCTCTTTCCGCAGCCTCCCGACATCGTGGTATCCGGTATCAATCGCGGGGGAAACATGGGGGAAAACGTCCACTACTCAGGAACGGTGGGCGCGGCGCGCGAAGCCGCCATTCATGGCATCCCATCGCTGGCGGTTTCCGTAGCCCATCGTGGGCGCGACTTTAACTACGACGTGGCCGCGCGATGCGCGCGCGAGTTGGCGGCGATTTTGCTGCGCGATGGGCTGGCCCACGGCGTCCTGCTCAATGTGAACGTGCCCAATCCGTGGAAAGGCGGTATTCGCGCCACGCGGCAGTCGCCCAAAATCACCCGCAATGTGTTGGATATGGGCCAGGACGATGATGGCCGCGATTTTTTCGTCCTGCACGAGCAGCAGTTCATTACCGACGTTTCGCCCGATACCGACTACGCCGCGATTTTTGACGGCGCGATTTCCGTCACGCCGCTCATCCTCGATCACACCCACGACGCTCTAATCGAACACGTCGTCCGCCTGCTCGCCCCGCTTGAATTGGCCTTGCGCGAACATGACACCTCAGAGAAATCAAGATGACCCGGGATCGGCGCAGGCACCGGGTGTCCTTCGTTCGGATTTGAAGTTCGAAGGAGGGATATATGTGCCCAGCACGCATCGCAAGCACAGCAGTAATGGTCGCCGGGGCCGGATCCACGGGAGGAATTCTGGCGGTGTGCATAGGTAAGTTCAGAAACTTTTTCAGAGCGAATCGTCTCGGTCTGTTTCAGAAAACAAAGGAGAACTAAGATGGCAACAAGCAAAGAGAAAGACAAGGAACACGGGAAAGGGCATCTCGCGATGAACACACCCCCGATCGCGTCGCAGCAGGAGTGGGAATCTGCGCGCCAGCAGCTCCTCGTGAAGGAGAAGGCCTTGACCCGCTCCCGTGACGCGCTAGCCGCCGAACGCCGGCGGATGCCTTGGCTGGCTGTGGACAAGAAGTATGAGTTCGACGGACCAAAGGGCAAGGTAAGCCTGCTCGATTTGTTCGAGGGCCGCCGTCAGTTGATCGTCTATCGCGCCTTCTTCGAGCCCGGGGTGTTCGGCTGGCCCGAACACGCCTGCCGCGGCTGCTCCCTGGGCGCCGATCAGGTCACCCACCTGGCCCATCTGAACGCTCGGGACACCACCCTCGCCTACGCCTCACGCGCGCCGCAGGCGGACATCGCGCGCCTGAAGGCGCGGATGGGCTGGGAGATGCCCTGGTACACCATGACCGACAGCTTCGACACCGACTTCGGCGTCGATCAGTGGCACGGCCACAATGCATTCATCCGCGACGGCGACAAGGTGTTCCGCACATACTTCATCAATGTCCGCGGCGACGAGGCAATGGGGACCACCTGGAGCTATCTCGATATGACGGCGCTCGGCCGTCAGGAGACCGGGGAAGACTCGCCAGAAGGTTACCCCCAGACCCCGCCGTACAAATGGTGGAACTGGCACGACAACTACGGGGCTGAGGCCTCGCCTGACCCGAAGTGGGTCGATATAATAACCGACCCTCAAGGAGCCGCCTCCCGAAGGCGCGACGCAGAGTCTAAAGCATGACCGAGGTTAGCGAGGGTGAGAACGATGAAAGACATCACGAGAGATCCTGGGGAGGTGTCTGGATCACGCAACCCACGTCAGGTTTAATGGTATCGAGTCCGAGTTCACCATCGTCTCAGGCTCGGAAATCACCATAACGGTACCAAGGGCGCGACGGCAGGGCCGGTAAGAGTGATAACTCCGAGCGGGAAGCTCCTGAGCAACGTCCCCTTCCGCGTGGACTGAGCCAACGGGCGATCCAAGGCGCGTTTGACTCGCTTGCTTCGGGCCGCTATACTGCGCCGTTCTCTCGTAAACGACAATAGGGGCCCAATGGGCGTTCTCGACAACCGGTTTGAACGCAGTTACGTGCTTTCCACGGTGGATTACGTCTTTAATTGGGCGCGGCGGAGCGCCATCTGGCCGCTGACCTTCGGCTTGGCCTGCTGCGCGATCGAGATGATCGCCTCCACCACGTCGCGATTCGATATCGCCCGGTTTGGCGCGGAGGTGTTTCGCCCTTCGCCCCGCCAATCGGACCTGATGATCGTCGCCGGCACGGTAACGCTGAAAATGGCCCCGGTGCTGAAGCGCGTATGGGACCAAATGCCCGACCCCAAGTGGTGCATTTCGATGGGTGCGTGCTCAAGCGTGGGCGGCCCATTTAACGCTTATCCCGTGCTGCAGGGCGTGGACCGGATCGTCCCGGTGGATATTTACGTCATTGGCTGTCCGCCGCGGCCCGAGGGACTTTTCTACGGCCTATTGAAACTGCAGGACAAAATTGACCAAATGACCCTGGCCAAGCGCCCCACGGAAGTGCGGCTGGCCCCCGGCATGGTGGAAGATTTTAAGAGCAGCGTGATGGTGGCGCAGACTCCATCGCCACGGTAAATTCTCGTCGAGCTGGGGGCATTTGTCCGTAAATTTTCGATCCAGGAGCACGTCAAATTGGCGTTATTACGCGCATCGCGAAAAGACGAAATTCCTCCCGGAACCATACGGGAGTTTCAACTTGACGGGAAAAATGTCGCTATTGCCAACGTTGATGGTAAATTCCACTGTATCAACAATATATGCCTCCATCGCGGCGGCCCGCTCGGCCAGGGTGAAATGGAAGGCGACTGCGTGGTCTGCCCTTGGCATGGATGGACGTATGACGTTACCACCGGCAAGCTTCAATCCAATCCAGCCATTGGCGTGGACACCTATCCGCTGGAATTCCACGGGGACGACATTTTTGTCGAGTGCGGTTAGGTCCCCAATTCATCAAACCAGGGAATTTTCTGAAACATTTTCTTACCGGAGCCCGTCTGTGTATAGTGCGCCCATTCTTAATGCGCTTGGTGTGATTTGATGACCCGAACCGAGAACGAAGCCCGCCGCTGGCTGCTTGGCGTTGATCCTCGTGTGTATCACTGGGATACCCTTTTTGTTAAGGGCAAGGAAATGTGGCGGCACGTCGGCCACCGTCCGGATGCTCTCCGTCAGCTTCGCCAAATGCGAAAAGGAGATCGTGCGCTTTGTTACCATGGAAATCCAGAGCACGCCCTCTACGCGCTGGTTGAGGTAACCCGTGACCCCTATCCCGACCCCCAGGAAAAGGGACGCTACGTGGTTGATTTGCGGGCCATGGAGCGGCTGCCGCGGCAAGTGGCTCTGTCGGAACTGAAGCAAAATCCCGCTCTGAAGAAAATGCGCTTCCTGAAGAACACACGCCTTTCCATTGCTCCCCTCGCGGAATCCGAATATGCGGAAATCCTCCGCATGGCCGGCATCACCGCCTCCCCCGGCATTCCCCTTCCCTGAAACCGGCGCATTCGCGCCAGCGCCTTTTCAGTATTCTTTATGATGCCTCCGGCTGGCTGGGAGCCGATTCTTGCGCGGCTGCTCCGCCGAATGCGCGGAAGCCGAGATCGCCGGAGTTCAAGTCCGTGGCGGCATGAATGACCATGGCCGGCCAGAGCGAACCGGCTGCGAGGGCAACGGCCGCGAATAAAACTCCACCGATACCCGACTTCAGCACGTTTGAGCCGCCCAGGTAGATATGCCCGAAACCGAACAGAGTGGAGGTGATCACCACGGCGAGGGCCAGGCCCAGCCATCCACCGGGAAGCCAGGCGCGCACGTACCACATGGTAAATCCGCGGAAGAGAAGTTCCTCGCAAATGCCCGCGGTAATTGCAACCATGTTGAATACCAGGCGCTCGCCGGGAGTGCGCGGCCACAGCGGAGCGGCCGTGCCAATCCCGCGGCCCACCAATTCCAGCCCGTTGGGCCGCGCGAAAATCGCCCGCCGCTGCAACCATAGCAGGCAGGCAAGAAGCGCGACGACCAGAAATCCGATTCCCAGGCGTAGCGGCGGGCTGGATCCGAGCATGAGTGCGCTCCAAAGGCGCCCCCGAGCCGCCCACAGTGCGATTACACAGGCGGTGAAACCCCATTCCGGCAGAAGGATGTTTCGGTAAAGCCCCATGCGCGCTCCTGAAACACCAGCATTTATTGCCCGCACCGAGCGCGGATAATACCAAAGCCACTCCGCGAGCGGCCAGACCAGCACAAACATCACGAGGAGAATGTGGTCAAGGGCAGTCGGCGATCCAATCATGAAAGCCTCCCGAATTCCTGGCGAAAGGACACATGGTATCAAATCACGCTCAGGACCATAGCACTGCCTAGTTTCCCAGGAATCAGGATTAGAATATGTTCGTCGCTGGCGGCACGCTTGATGGAGGGCTTCGCGGAGTTCAACTCCATGGCGCCTGCGGCGAGGGGGTTCTCATGCCCAGATCGGGCTGGATGTGGATCGGCGGAGCGGCTGTGCTGCTGCTTTTCGCGGCGGCGAGCGGCTCCATTACAAAGTCGAAGGCCCTGCCGCGGCCGGACCTGCTGGCCGGCGTATCCACGGGAGACACCCGCGTGGTGGATTTGACCTACGCCATCAATTCTCATCTCCCGGCCTGGCCGGGCGACAAACGCGTCTTTGAAGCGCAGGTAAACGCTACTCCGGCGAAGGACGGATATTTCACGCGCAGTTTCTGGATGCTCGAACATTACGGCACGCATATGGACGCGCCCGCGCATTTCCCTCCGGGAAAAATCACGCTGGATCAGATTCCGGTGCGGAGATTTTTCGGGCCGGCCGTCCTGATTGACGTGAGCGCGGAATCGAAAATGAACCCCGATTACAGGCTGACTCCCGCGCGCATCACCCAGTGGGAAAACCGGCACGGAGTAATTCCCGCCGGCGCGATTGTGATTTTACGCACCGGATGGGCGGCGCGATGGCCCGACCAAGCGCGCTATCGCAACATGGATGGATCGGGCGTAATGCACTTTCCCGGCTACTCCGTGGAATCCGCAAAACTGCTGATTGCGCGCAGCGTGAGCGGCCTGGGGATTGACACGCTGAGCATTGATTACGGCGCGTCAAGAGATTTCGAAGTGCATCGGCTGACCTTGCCCGCCAATTTGTATCACCTGGAAAACCTCGCCAATCTGGATCAATTACCGGAACGCGGCGCCTTTATCATTGCCGCGCCGATTAAGCTGGAGGGCGGCTCCGGCGGCCCTTGCCGCGTCTTCGCGCTAATGCCCCCGCGAGCCAGCAACTAACTTCGCCGATTATATTGGCACGTCAACCACATAAGATCATGTGTTATGGTCGAACCCGATATGCCTGAATTGCCCGAAGTCGAAACCGTCGTCCGTGGCTTGCGCAAAACCCTTCCCGGGCGGCGAATTCTCGATGTATGGCTGGGAAAAACCGATTTTATTCATGAGCCGGAACTCTTGCCGCAGAGGCTTTCCGGCGCGCGGATAGAAAGCGTTCACCGACACGGAAAATTTCTGGTGATTAAATTCGCGCCTTCAGAAAATGAAGCGCGGGCGGCACTTCCAAAACGGGCGCGCCTACTCCAGAACGCGAGCGCCGGCCGAAGCCGCGAACCAAATCAAGAATCGCCGATCCCCCGCCATTTGCTCGTCCATTTGGGGATGACTGGACAATTGACCACGCGCAAGCCGGAAGACATCGTCAAGCCGCACACCCACGTGGTGATTCGTCTGGATGACGGCATGGAATTGCGCTACACCGATACCCGGCGGTTCGGGCGCATCCGGTTTGTAAGTGGTGAATTGGAAGCGTCACCCCTCGGCAAATTGGGCGCGGAACCTCTGAAGGTAACTTCTGCGGAATTTATCGAGCGAATTCGCCCGCGCTGTACGCAAATTAAAGCACTCTTACTGGATCAGCGCGTCCTACGGGGAATGGGCAACATCTACACAGACGAGAGCTTGTGGCGCGCGCGAACTCATCCGGCCCGGCGCGGATCTACGCTACGCATCGCGGAATTAAAGGACCTGCATGCCGCCATGCAAAGCGTGTTGCGGGAGGCAATCGGATTACGCGGTTCGTCCATCTCCGATTATGTGGATTCTCTGGGCACGCGCGGAAAATATCAGCGGCAGCATCAAGCTTACGGGCTCGAAGGAAAGCCGTGCACCCGGTGCGGGCAGCGTATTCGGCGAATCATAGTTGCGGGACGGAGCAGCTTTTTTTGTCCGCGTTGCCAGCGAGCGCCACGATCTCATGCAGCCGCTGGCAAGTCGAATGCAAAAACTGCGGCGCATGCGAATCCTTTTAGGCCAAAAACAATTAGCGGCGCCCGCGCCAAATCACCAGCGAACCGGCGGAAGTCAGCACCGCGGCATAAATGAAACCGGCGGTGGGATTCACAGCCGACCAGAGCACGCCGACAACCGCGCTCGAAACAAAATCTCCCACGCCATTGGCGGCAGCCAGGACTCCATAACCTGTCCCGCGAATTTCGGAAGGGAGAACGTCCGCGGCAGCGGCCTTTTCGACCGCGTCATGAATTGCAATGGCGATCCCAGCCAGCACGAAAAGTAGCGCCAGAGAACTCAAATTCCCCGGCAGAAAAATAAATCCAATGTTCATAGCGGCGGCAGTGGCATAGCCGAAAGCCAGCAAGGACCGCTTGTCAACGCGATCGCCAAGCGCGCCGGCCGGATAACTGGCCGCGGCATAAATAATATTGTGCAGTGTGTAAAGCATCACCGCCAGCATTCCCGCGCGGACAGCGCCATAACGAGGAAGCAAGACTTGGGCCGCTCGCAGTATGAGCAGCGTGTGGGCGAAATCCCCCAAGCCGAAAAGGAAAATACCGGTGAGCAAGCGGCGATAGCGATCCGGTAGCTTTTTCAGGCTGTTGAAAAATGCCAGTGGCTGGTGATGTTCTTGAGTCCGGCCCGAAGGCACCAGGAAGAAAAATGTCAGTGTGGCCAGAATGCCGGGGATTAGAGTCCAGCGGAGCGTAGCTGGCACGCTGGCGTAGTGCACAATGACCAGCGCCAGCAAGGGGCCCATCACCGCCCCCAATGTGTCCATCGCTCGCTCGAATCCGAAGCCGCGTCCCACCTGGTTCGGCGCGACGGCGTCGGAAAGCAGCGCATCTCGCGATGGCCCCTTGGCTCCGCGCCCCATCCATCCTACGGAGCGGTAAACGAGCAGCAGTGGCCAACTCGAGGCCAATCCATAGGCGAATGTCGAAAGACCGGTAATCAGGTACCCGCCACCGGCGATTAGTTTCCGCCACTGGGGACGATCGGCCATCCATCCGCCGGCCAGTTTCGCAAAACTGGAAAGGCCGTCGGCCACGCCTTCGATAATTCCCAGCGCAAAAGCAGGTGCGCCCATGGCCGCCAACAGCACTGGCAGTACGGAAGTCGCGGCTTCGTGACCCATGTCCGAAAAAAGGCTGGCCAGGCCAATGCCCGCCACGCCCGGCGTCAGCCACCGCGAAGATTGCCCAGTATACGTCCCGGGCTCGTGCTGTGCCGCAGGGATCACTTCGGGTGTCCATTGCTTCCGTAACAGCGCCCGGGACCGCAGGCAACGTCCGAAACGGGGGCTGCGTAGAATTTATTGCGCACCGTGCCGAACCCTAGCAGCCGGTGCGCGAGGATGTCAAGTGGGGAAGAGCGAGCAATTCAAGCCATGCAATGGGAGCTATTGAAGCATCCGATACTCGGCCCTGGCTTGTCTCAATATTGGGATGGCAGAATCCGCGTCTTTCCAAAGGTGAAAGAAATCCTGATAGGAATCTCGCGCCCCGCTAAGGACTGCGCCTTGCATGGCATCGCGCAGGCTCGTCTGCTTTGCGCTATCGGTCATCCCGGGTATCCGCGCTTCGAGAGCGTAAGAGCGGCCCAATCCCAGGAGGGCCAATGCTCGCAAGTGGTAATTCACGATAATGCCCGAATGGGTAAGAATCTCTTGGAATTGCTGTGCGGCTAGAGAACCTTGCTTCGTAGCAAGGTACGCCATTCCCCGTACGTAAGTGGGATAGAAGGTCTCCGTAGTGGGCACCTGAGGCACGCTCAAGTCGTAAAGCTTTGCCACGGTCAAGAGCTCGATGGCCTTAGACGGATTCCCTCGATCAAGCGCGACACTGGCGCGGATCGTAGGAATCCAGTAGTTGTTAAGCAAGGTGTCTAACGGATATTGCCGGCCTAGCTCACTTGCCACTGTGGCCGCGCTGTCCGGCTCTCCGGATCGCGCCAGGGCCAACGCAGTAAGCACTCGCACAACCTGGGAAGAATTTCGGCCCGGCCCTTTTGCTATTTCCTTTCGTGCCAAAAGCAAGTTGCCGACATCCGCCTCTCGCAGGGCGCCGACAACCTGATAACCGGACGCGCTTTCCTCTTCCCCTTTGGAGCGAGCGGAAACAATTGCCCGTCGAGTGAACTCCCGCGCTCTGGAGAGACGCCCATAATACGCTTCCGTGTTGGACTCCTGTGCAAGCATTAGATCTTCATAGCCTGGTTTCCCAATCGCAACCATCGCGTTGTCGGCGGTTGCCCCAGTATCGCCGGTCAAGAATGCCAATAGATACGAGATAATCACGAACTCATCGTCATCCAACTTGTGTGCATGTGCCCGCGATACAAGCGCCTGGGCCTGCCCAAATTGGTTAAGCACCTGGTGAGCATTGGCAAGATTCAGGTAGTTGATGGCGTCATTCGGATCAATACGCATAGCTTCGTCTTGCGCATCAAGATTCTTATTCTGTTGCCCTAACATGGAATAGACAAGGCCCGCATTGGTATAGGGCGTTAATTCTCGTGGATACACCTTTTGCCAATATTTATAAACCTCGATCGCCTTTTTCAACTCTCCCGTAACCATCATGTAATAGTGGGAGTCAATGTCGAGTTTCTCCGCATCACTAGCTCGATCACGTAACTCATACGCCTTGGTGATTGCCGCACTCGCGTTGGCAACCTGGGTTAAGCTGTAGTACGCATTTCCCAGACCGACATAAGCCGCGGCAAAGTTTGGATCCAATTCAATAGCTCGCTTAAAGTAAGGAATCGCGGACTGGTCATCCTTTGTATAACTCGTCCTGATCCCCAGACTATAAGCCCTGAGGGCATCGAGGGATGGCGTCGCCTGTTCCAGTGGGACGTCATATCTCTTAATTCCGGCGATGGATTCTCCCAGATGGGACCTCAACCGTGTGGCCGCATCAGTTAAACTCTTCACAATCTCCCCGCGATTGGCCGCCTCAACCTGTTCGGTCGCTAGCGAATCGCCCGTCTGGCAATTCACCACATCCAAACCCAGGACGTAGTGGCTCCCAAGACTCGAGATCAGTCCTGCGACCATTGCCTTGCTGCCGCTTCTGATGCAGACCTCCCTGGCCACATCCGCGTCAAGTTTCGTATCAGGAGCTAGCATCATGTTTCGCAGTTGTTCTTGTTCCTTACTCTCGGAAAGCAAATTCAGAAAAGGCGATTGCGCGAGTTGCACACGCAGACCTTGTTTAAGTGTCGCGTCGAACACCGGATCGCCCGTGGTATTCGTAAAGTCCGCCACCACAATCGTGTCCGTATCGGTCAGCCGGGTGCGCTGCTGGTGATGCTGAAAATGGAATATCGCAACCACGACAGCCGCAAGCAACAATGCCGACGTAATTAGCCAGCGTTTCGATGAGCTAAGGGTACCAATGGCGGCCACCTTAAGCCCGCCGTTTCCATGCACTCCCTCACCGGAATATAAAATGTTCTTAAGCGCCTCCAAATCGCCGCGCAACTCCAAGGCGCTCTGATAGCGAGTCTCCCGCTCCTTGCTGATGGCCCGGCCAATGATTCGCTTAAGTTCAGGGGCCAATTTACCTTGCGGTTCGAAAGCGGGCGGGTGATATAATATCTCTTCAAACAGCTGCTCCGGCGTCTCGCCCCGCCACGGCAAGAGGCCCGTCGCCATTTCATACAGAACTACCCCCAGGGAGAAAATATCGCTGCGATGGTCCAGGTCTTCTTCCCCCAGCACCTGCTCGGGCGACATGTAAGATACAGTGCCAAAGCCAATGTCCGTTCTCGCGATCGTGTGTCCCGCAGTCCTATGTGGCTGCTCCCGCACAGGACGCTCCATGGTAACCTCCGGAACGGATGTGTGAGAAATTGAAGTGATTTTTGCCAACCCAAAATCCAGTACTTTTACCTCTCTCCGTGAAGTAACAAAAATATTGGCCGGCTTAATATCCCGGTGAACGATCCCGGCCGAGTGCGCCGTAATGAACGCGTCGGCAATCTGTATCCCCAGATCCAATACTTCGCGGGCGGCCAGCGAGTGGCCACTAATCTCGTGCTTCAAGGTGTGGCCCGATAGAAACTGCATGGCGATGAACGGGGAGCCGTCATACTCGTCGATTTCGTAAACGGTGCAGATATTGGGGTGGTCAAGCGCCGACGAAGCGCGAGCTTCGCGCTCTATACGTTTCAAGGCTTGGCGGTCGTAGGAGGGGCGGCCTTGCTGTCCAGGGCGCGCCGAGCAAAAGTCAGGCTCCGCGTCGAGCAAAAATTTGAGGGCCACGAAACGATTCAATTTCGTGTCATGGGCTTTGTAAACAACGCCCATCCCCCCATCTCCAAGTTTCTCCAGGATGCGATAATGGGAAATCAGCTTGCCGGTTAGGCTGAGATGTAGGCTGGTTAGGCTAATAGTGGCTCGGTCCTCCTCAGCCATCAACTGCGCCACTACTTCCAGAGCGGATGATTCGATAAAATGTTCGGACTCTTCCTCATAGGCCAACATGGATTCAATTTCGCGGCGCAGCGGTCCATCGTCGCAACACTCTTCGTCCAGTAGCGTCTGCCGCTGCGCTACATCCCTTTCGGATGCCGCGCGGAACAGGTATTGAAGCCGCTGCCAGCGATGGTCATCCATTATTGCCATCGCTGGATTCCAGTTCGCGCAACAACCAGTGCTTCGCGAATTTCCAATCCCGCTTCACTGTATCCTCGGAAATCTTGAGTGCATCCGCAGTCTCTGCGACGCTTAAGCCGCCAAAGAAACGCAATTCGACAACGTGGGCTTTTCTTGGGTCAATCTCGGCCAGATGCTCTAGGGCCCCATCCAAAGCCACCATGTCCGCACCGCGGACTCGCGCCACAAATAGCTTTTCGTCGAACGTAACTTGCAAGGCCATGCCGCCGCGTTTTGCATAAAGCCGCGACCGCGCGTAGTCAGTCAGGATTCGGCGCATCAGACGGGCGCAAACCGCGAAAAAGTGGCCTCGATCCTGCCAATCAATGGACCGGAGCTGACCGACGCGGAGATAGACCTCATTGACCAGGGCGGTGCGCTGTAAAATATGGTTCTGCGCTTCTCTAGCCATATACCGCTGGGCCGCAAGCCGTAATTCATTGTAAATTAAGGGGGTTAAGTCATCTAATGCCCGTTCGCTTCCTTCGCTCCAGCGGTGCAACAATCCGGTTATTTCTCGCGGCGCGCTCGTGTTCATAGCATCCGTCGGCATTGACAGCCACCAGCCACAGTCCTCGGGGAATACTATCCCGCCGTGTTTCAGGAGGGAATTCGCAAATCCTACCTCAAACGCCAATTATCACAGATTACCGTTCAAAATTCTTATTCAACTCTTTCCTGAAGCCTGCACCCTTTTGCCCGGTTTTCCCGCTATACCTAGTGGACGATGCGTGAGAGCATTAAACCAGCATCGCGAACCCTTCAGGGAGACTACCCATGCGCCTGACCTTGAGCCTACTGTTTCAAATCATAATCTTGCTTTTAGCCGGCTTGGCGTTTCGACCACTGGCACAAGCTCAGGAATTCGTGACCCCGCCGTTTTATCCCTCGGTGGGCCTGCAACCCAATTACATCGCCACGGGCGACCTCAATGGCGACGGCAAAGTGGATATTGTTCTATCGGATTATTATTCGTCCGAAATCAGTGTGCTGATTAATAAGGGGGACGGGACCTTCCAGCGAGCCGTAACCTACAGTATTGGCCAGGACATTTCGGGAGCGGAGGATGTACAAGTGGGCGATTTCAACGGCGACGGCAATCTTGACATTGCCGTTGCCGCTGACGATACCCCCTTTGGAACTGGGGGCATCAGCGTCTTGCTAAACAACGGCGACGGCACTTTTCAATCCGCGGTTTACTACTCCTCTGATGGCCAGGACGCAAGAGGCGTTGCCATAGGCGATTTCAATGGCGATCATAAGCTGGATATTATGGTCACGAACATCACATCGAGCACCGCGGCGGGCTCAATAGTGGTTCTGTGGGAAACGGGGATGGGACGTTTCAGCCCGGCATCGTAACCGATACTGCCGCTTTCGCCGAGATGGCGGAGGCGGCGGATTTCAACAAGGACGGCAAGCTGGATGTCGCGGTCATTGACGGCAATGGCCTGGAGATTTTCTTGGGCAAGGGAAATGGCACATTTCAACCCCCCATAACTTATCTGGATATGGGGGGCAGCTTTACCTCTCTCGCTATCGGAGATCTGAATAACGACGGCAATCTCGATATTGTGACCGGCGGGGAAATTTATCTGGGCGTTTTCCTCGGAAACGGCAACGGCACGTTTCAACCGGAAGTGACCTACACCATTTCGTCTCAGGGCCAGAAAGGTGTTGCATTGGCCGACTTGAATGGCGATGGAAAGCTCGATGTCATCACCAACGAAGCCGCCGTGCTTTTTGGCAATGGAGACGGCACTCTCCAGCCGCCTACCGTCTATGCTCCGGGGAATACGCCTTTCGGCGTTGCCACCGCTGATTTCAATGGTGATGGCCATCCGGACGTTGCGATCGCGCTTGATACTTCAGTGAACACGCTTCCCGGGGCCGCAAGCATCCTGATAAATAATGGAGATGGAACGCTCAAAGCCTCGGTCGTGACGCTGGCTAATATTGCTTTCGCTGGGTCACCCCTCGTAGGCGGAGATTTTAATCATGATGGTAAGTTTGATTTCGCGGCGCTCCTTGCGGTGGACGGCAGCGCTGGCGTCTATTTAGGCAATGGGGACGGCACATTCCAGCCGCCATTGCTTACCGGCGGATTAGCCTTTCCCACTTCCATGGCCTCGGCGGATTTTAACGGCGACGGAAATATTGACTTAGCAGTCGGGGAAGAAGAAATTGACAAAGTCGTCGTCCTACTGGGAAATGCCGATGGAACGCTTCAGCCACCGGTTTTCTACAGGCTGGCCGGGCCCTCGTTGCAGGAAGCCACGGGGGACTTTAATGGCGACGGCAAGCCGGACATCGCCGCCCTGGTAGTTTCGGGAAAAGTGCAGGAAGTAAGCCTTCTGATCAATACCGGCAATGGAACTTTTGTAGCCGGATCAAACACCCCTGTTGGTGAAAACGCGGCGGCTATTGTGGCCGGGGATTTTAACGGAGACGGCAAACTCGATTTGGCGGTGGCCAACGTCCGCGCCTCAAATATTGAAGTTTTTCTGGGTAATGGCGATGGCACCTTTCAGGCCGGGGTTGACTATCCTATTCCGACTGGACTACCCATCAACCCCACACTCGAAGCCGCTGACATGAACCACGACGGCAAGTTGGACTTGGTGGTTCACTGTATCGCGCCCAACGGCATTCTATTGCCTATTGATAGTGTGGACATTTTATTGGGCAATGGAGATGGCACGTTCCAGGCCCCAGTGTATAACTTATATATTGGCGCCAACTTTGCGATTAGTGACTTTAATGGCGATGACAATCTCGACGTGGCGGGAGCGGGTGGTGATTTGCTTGTTGGACTCGGCACTGGCGGCGTTAACCTACAGGGATCCATTGAGTATATTACCGGAGCGACCGCCGCCTTGGCTGGTGATCTCAATGGCGACGGCGCCCCAGATTTGGTACTTACTACTCCTACGGGATATACCGCGCTTTTGAATGTGGGCGGCACCTTCGACACATTGACAAGCTCGCCGAACCCTTCGGACTATCGCCAGCTGGTTACGTTTACAGATACAGTCACTGCCAGCGTCTCCGGAGCGCCGGGTGGCGTCCCCACGGGGACGGTTACCTTCAAAGATGGCACAAACACAATTGCGATAGTTACCCTGCAAAATGGCGAAGCGAATCTTACTACCTCTCGCTTAACTCTCGGAGCTCACTCCATTACTGCCGCCTATTCCGATAATGCGAGCTTTAACCCCAAGGTATCCGCACCGCTCACTCAAACAGTGATTGGCCCCATGGCCGAGCTGTCACCATCAAAACTGAATTTCGGCAAAGTCAAGGTTGGTGGTAATAGCCAGCCGCAAACCGCCACACTAACCAACTCGGGGACCGCTCCGCTGGACATTAAGTCCATCGCAATTTCCAGCGATTTTATTCAGACTAATAATTGCCCGGGCAGTCTGGCGCCGACCGCTACTTGCACCATCAGTGTAATCTTCACGCCCACCCGGGACGGAGCATTGCAGGGCGATGTGTCTTTCACCGATAACGCACCCGACAGTCCGCAGAAGATCTTGATGAAAGGGATGGGCGTCCAGTAGATCGGGGCGAATTGGCTCTATGTGGCGCTCGGCCCAAAGCCCGAAGATGGCGCCGCGGGTCTCACCGTATGCGCGGCCAACGCGAAAACTTCTTTGCTTCCCGGTGCTGCTCCCATACAATTGGAGGTTCTTTACGGATCGGGGGGATAATCCGCATAAAGAATGCCTTGGTTTTGTATTTGAAAACATCGCGGGTATTGCTGGTGACGGTTCTGGCGCTGGTACCATCGCTGCATGCGCAGCAGCCAAACGCCGCGACAGACCGCATCGCGCAACTGTCCGCGGACGACCGCAAAATTACGGCCGAAGTAAAAGACCACAACGAACTGATGAAGAATTTAGAACATCTCTCGGACGAAATCGGCCCGCGCCTTACCGGTTCGCCAAATCTCGATAAAGCCAGCCACTGGGCAGAGCTGAAATTCAAGGATTACGGAATGGATTCTGTGCGCCTGGAACCATGGCAAGTCGCCCATTCTTGGACGCGCGGAGCCATCGAAGGGCGAATCGTCAGCCCGATAGAGCACCGGCTAACGCTGGCCTCGGCGGCCTGGGCGGCGGGAACAAGCGGAGGAGTTACAGGACCAGTCGTTTACCTCAAGGCGACCAAGCCCGAAGATCTCGCCCAGTACAAGGGAAAGCTGAAAGGGGTCTACCTGATCATGTTCGCTCCCCACGATCTGGAGCCGCCGATCAATCCAATGCTGGTTCCGTTCGGCGATTCAATCGTGCCGCTCAATCAGCCCAAGAATGTGGCTGGCCCGGCGATGGGGCAGCAGTTTTTCCGCTTCATGATGGCGGCTTTTCAGTTCGCGGGCGCGGAAGGCGCGGCGGGCATTTTGATGTCGTCGGATAAGAAATACGGAATCCTGAACATGTTCAGTGTTGGCGGCCCGATGTGTTTTGAAAACCCCCTGCCGACAGTGATGCTTTCCTGGGAAGACTACAACCTCATCTGGCGGTTGATGGCCCATCATCCTGTTCAACTCGAACTCAACATCCACAATTCGTTTGGCGGTCCCGTGGACGTATACAACACCGTGGCGGAAATCAAAGGGTCGGAAAAACCTGATGAAGCAGTCGTCCTCGCGGGACATTTGGATTCATGGGATCTAGGCACCGGCGCAACTGACAACGGAACTGGCGCAATGGCCGTGTTGGAAGCGGCGCGGGCGCTAAAAGCCGCCGGCTTGAAACCGAAACGCACAATTCGCTTCATACTTTTTACCGGCGAGGAGCAGGGGCTGGTCGGCTCCAGCAAATACGTGGGCGCTCACAAGGCCGAACTACCGAACATTTCGGCGGCATTGATTCATGACACCGGCACGGGAAAAGTGCTCAGCATTGGAATGATGGGAAATTACCAGGATCGCGAAATGATGGACGAAGTTCTTGCGCCGCTTCATATCCTGGGCGGCGATTTATCCCTCGACGAGCCCAGTCTTCGTGAAATGAACGGCAGCGATCACGTGTCATTCGACGACGCGGGCGTGCCCGGATTCTGGGTGATCCAGGACCCGGCGGACTATGCGCTTACGCATCATTCGCAGGCCGATACGTTTGACCGTGTAAAAGCCGACGAACTGACCCAGGGCGCTGAAGTACTGGCGGCCTGGGCCTACAATGTCGCTCAAATGCCCGACCTCTTTCCGCGCAAACCTGCACCAGTACAATCGCCCGCATCGTCCGGTCCACCGTCAGGCGCGTCTGGGCCCACTCAGAAGCGGTAATTGCGTGAACAGGCGCATGGCGTGGTGGGTCGTATCAGGCTGAGCGGCGCATTATAAATAGAACCGAATGCGAGCCGTCGTCCAGCGCGTGAGCCGCGCCAGCGTCACCTTTGGTGGCGCGGTTGTGGGCGCAATTGGCCCCGGTCTGGTGGTATTGCTGGGCGTGGGACATTCCGACACTTTTGACACGGCTGCGGGAATGGCGGAAAAAATTGTCCGCCTTCGCATCTTTGCGGACGAGCAAGGTAAAATGAACCGCTCGCTGTTGGATAGCGGCGGTGCCTTATTGGCCGTCTCGCAATTCACGCTCTATGGCGATGTCCGGCGCGGGCTCCGGCCCGGCTTCGATCAAGCTGCGTTACCGGAAAAGGCTGCTGCGGTCTATGAAGAGTTTGTCACGTGCGTTCGGTCTCATGGAGTAATCACTGAAACAGGAATCTTTCGCGCCGAAATGTCCGTGAATATCGTCAACGAAGGCCCCGTAACCATCCTCCTCGATTCTGAAAAGCAGTTCTGAGCGTCCCTTATGATATTCGACACCAGGAGCCCCCCCCCGGGGAGTTTCACGTCCGCCTCGCGTCTCCCGCCGATATCCAGCAACTGGCCGAGCTGGCCAATCAACTCAGCTATTCCTCCACACCGGAGCAGGTCACCGTGCGGTTACGCGCCCTGCGGCAATCGCAGGAACAGGCCGTGCTCGTAGCCGCCGATATGCGAGACCAAGCGATTGGATTTGTCCACGTGCAGGTGCGCCATGCCATCGAGCATGATTCGCGGGCAGAAGCGGTCGCGCTGGTGGTGAATGAACAAATCCGTTCGCGTGGTGTGGGCCGCCTGTTGATGGAGGCGGCGGAATCGTGGGCCCGCGCACAGGGAATGACCACGATTGTGCTTCGTTCGAATGTAATGCGCGATCGCGCCCATAGTTTCTACGAACGCCTCGGCTATCGCCATACGAAATCGCAGAAGTTCTTTATCAAGGAATTCACGCCGAAAACGGGTACTTGACCAGCGCCAACTCGCGCTACGGGCCCGCCGTCGTGCATGTAACTCCGTTGTCTCGCCCGATTGTCGTTTTGGAGACTATATCGTAATACGATATAATTGATAAATGACTGGAGCCTCTCAATACCGGATTGACTACACGGCGTTGGCCCAGTTCCGCTATGAGATTCGGCGATTCCTGAATCTCAGCGAGAAAATGTCCCAATCCACCGGCCTGGAGCCGAAGCAGCATCAGGCTCTCCTCGCGCTCAAGGGCCTTCCGCCTGCCGCCGAGGCCTCCGTAAGTACTCTCGCCGGGCGAATGCTCCTGCGTCACAACAGCGCTGTCGAACTCGCCGACCGCCTGGAATCTCGTGGTCTTTTGCGCCGTGCCGTCAGCCCCACCGACGCACGCCAGGTATTGTTGCAGCTTACTCCGCGCGGGAATCGCGCCCTGGAGAAAGTATCCCGGCCTCATCAGATGGCCCTCCAAACCACCGGGCCCCTGTTGATTAGCGCCTTGCAAGTGGTTTTGCAACGGGCCTCGCGCAAGACCGCCCGTGGCCGCGCCCAGTGCCACATTAGACCGAGGGCCGCAACTCAACTGGCGATTACCCAGCGCGCGTTGCCCCGGCGAGGGACACGCCAACGGCCGGTGACGCCACAAAAAAAAGGAGATCACTGATGGCTGCTGAACAATATGAGCAGGCCATGACCGATTCGCGAATGGCCAAGCCTCCGGCTGCGGAAAAGGCCGCCACGTATCGCCTTACCATGATCTCCGCGTTGGCTGCGCTGGTCGGCATTCTCGCCGGACTAATCGCCTACATTCTCTACGGCTTAATTGGCCTAGTTACCAACCTCGCCTTTTACCACACGTGGTCATTCCATTTCCGCAGCCCCGAACACAATCAACTTGGCCTGTGGGTCATTCTGATTCCGGTCATCGGCGGCCTGATTGTCGGCGTGATGGCCAAATATGGCAGCGACAAAATCAAAGGCCATGGCATTCCAGAAGCGATGGAAGCAGTTCTGACTTCGCGTAGCCGCATTGAAGCCAAAGTCGCCATTCTCAAACCCCTTTCCGCGGCAATCGCCATTGGCACCGGCGGCCCGTTTGGCGCGGAAGGCCCTATTATTCAAACCGGCGGCGCTGTCGGCTCCCTGGTTGGCCAGTTCCTCGCCACCACCGCATCGGAACGCAAAGTATTGCTGGCCTGCGGTGCCGCCGCCGGTATGGCGGCCACCTTTAACACTCCCATTGCCGGCGTAATCATGGCCATTGAACTGCTGCTCTTTGAATTTCGCGCGCGTTCATTCATCCCACTGGTGATTGCCAGCGTCCTGGCCACCAGCGTACGCACGGTTCTGTTGGGCCAGCATTCCATGTTTTCCATGCAGGGCGCACAATTCGACGTCCTCCATGGTTTGCCCTGGTACATCGTGCTGGGAATTTTATGCGGCGGCGCGGCCATCGGTTTCACGAAGTTGCTTTACTGGGTGGAAGACCAATTCGAGAAATTGCCTGTAAACGAGTTGTGGCATCCCGCGATTGGCGCGCTGGGGCTGGGTATCATTGGATATTTTGTGCCGCGCGTGCTGGGCGTGGGCTACGACACAATTTCCGACATCCTCAATAACAGCCTGGCGCTCAAAATCCTGCTATTGGTCGCGATATTCAAAGCTCTCGCGCTGGTAATTTCGCTGGGTTCGGGAACATCCGGCGGATTGCTGGCGCCCATGTTCATGTCCAGCGCGGCGATGGGGGGTATCTTCGCTATTGTTGTGAACAGCGTCATTCCCGGCGCGCATCTCTGGCCGGGAGCTTTCGCGCTGGTGGCCATGGCCGCCGTGTTTGGCGCGGCATCGCGCGCGACTTTCGCGTTCATCGTCTTCGCGTTCGAAATCACCCACGACTACAACGCCATTCTGCCGCTGATGCTGGCCTGCGTAATTGCCGACCTCATCGCCATCCATTACCTGCCCACTTCGATAATGACCGAAAAGCTTTCCCGCCGCGGCTTGGACGTTCCCGGTGATTACGAAGCGGCCGTGCTCGAAATGGTCAAAGTCGGCGAAGTCATGCGGCGGGATATCCCCACGATTCCGCAGGCCATGACCGTCTCGGAATTAACCGAGCGCATGGGCCGCGGCGAGCCGGAGTTTCAATTGACTCAGGGCCTTCCCATCGTTTCACCCGATGGCGCGCTGGCCGGCGTAGTGACCCAGAGTGACTTGCTCCGCGCCCTGCGAAGCGAGGACGGCGGAAAACTGACTGTGCTGGAAGCGGGCAGCCGCCCTCCCATCGTCGCCTACCCCGACGAATCCGCGCTTACCGCCCTGATGCGCATGTTGGAGCGCGACATTGGCCGCCTCCCCGTGGTGGAAAGGGCCGACTCATCCCGGATGGCCGGTTATGTCAATCGCTCAAGTATTTTAGGCGCCTACTCACGCCGAATCGGGGAAGAAGGTATCCGCGAGCATGGCTGGCTCCATAAATGGATGGCTCGCTCGTAGGGTCTCGCTCCCACGCAAATCGTCGTTAGCTTAAAAATACCCGTTGACTTGAAACTGCTGCCGCGCGCCGTTGAGATGGTAAACGCCTCTGTATTTTAACTGGACGGATAACACAAACAGATTCGGGGGCGGTTACACAATGGTATTGGTTTGCAACTCAAAGGGGGCCGGATGAACTATGGGAACAGGCGAGGTAGGTTTCAGTGGCGACGGCCGGTCCGCCACCTAAGTTTCATTACCTGTCGGCCGTCCGGGTTGGTTTGTGCGTCGGAAGGGTTGGCCCCTAGCGTCTTTGACTAAACGTACGGTGTCAGCCTCTACATTATGATGCCGCTGCTGCTGCTGCCTGCCGCCTATCCGCCGCTCGATACCCGCTTCCTCACCCTGTATTAGAATTGAGATGTCCACCGGAGCCGCGGCTGAAGGATCCGTGGACCGCCGGACGAAACCGATCAATTAACATGGTAATCACCGAGATATTCCGTTCCATCCAAGGGGAGAGCACCCACTCCGGGCTGCCCTGCATCTTCGTCCGCCTTACCGGATGCAACCTGCGCTGCACATGGTGCGACACGGCCTACGCCTTTTACGGGGGAGCGAAACGCACCGTGGATGATGTGATGGCTGAAGTCCATTCACTCGCCGGCCCCCCCGGTCAATTCAGCGATCAATCCAACGATCAGTCCGGCTGTCCACATGTCCGCCTGGTGGAAATCACTGGCGGCGAACCCCTGCTGCAGCCGGAAACGCCCGAACTGGCCCGTCGGCTGCTGGCCGATGGCTTCACCGTGCTCGTCGAAACCAGCGGAGAGCGCCCCATCGCCGCGTTGCCACGCGAAGTGATCAAGATCATGGACGTGAAATGCCCCGATTCCGGCGAGCACGGCACATTCGATTTCGCCAATCTCGATTTCCTGAGCGCGCACGACGAAATCAAATTCGTAATTGCCAGCCGCCGCGATTACGATTTCGCCAGGGAATTTCTGGCTGCGCACAAATTGGCCGATCGAGTCCGCCAAGTGCTCTTCGCTCCCGTCGCTCCCAGTCCGGAGGGTTCGCCGTCCGGACAAAAAGGTTCATGGCCGGGACTCGAAGCCCGCGACTTGGCCGAATGGATCCTCGCCGACCGGCTTCCCGTGCGAATGAACCTGCAATTGCACAAGTTCATCTGGGACCCCGCCATGCATGGCGTGTAAGCTGTCGCCATGAACCTCGCTGACAACGCACGTGACACCACACCCGAAACACCCGCGCGGCCCAAGGCTGTAGTCCTGCTAAGCGGGGGCATGGATTCGTGCGTCACCGCTGCCATTGCCAGCCAAACCCATGAACTAGCCCTCTTGCACGCTAGTTACGGGCAACGGACGGAAACTCGCGAGCGGAGGGCGTTCGAGGAAATTGCCGATTTCTACCATGCCCGCGAGCGGTTAATCGTGCGTTTGGATGCTCTACGGCAAATTGGCGGCTCGGCGCTGACCGACCATCGCATTGCCGTTCCCGAAGCCCACGAAAACGCGCGGAGAAATTTACCGAAGACCGGGAATCGGCTTGCCAGCGATATTCCCATTACTTATGTTCCTTTTCGCAATGCTCATTTCCTTTCCGTCGCGGTGAGCTGGGCGGAGGTGATTGGCGCCTCAGCGATCTATATCGGAGCGGTGGAAGAGGACAGTTCAGGCTACCCGGATTGCCGCCCCAAATATTACCGGGCCTTTTCGGAATTGGTTCGCCAGGGCACGAGGCCTGAAACGCGCATTGAAATCGTGACGCCAGTGATAACCATGTCCAAAGCGGAAATCGCGCGGCGAGGCATTGAATTGGGAGCGCCGCTGCATTTAACATGGTCATGCTATCAGTCGGATGGAAAGGCTTGTGGCGTTTGCGAAAGTTGCCGACTGCGGCTCCGAGGCTTCGCGGGAGCTGGATTGCAAGACCCGATTGCGTACCGCGATGACGTGGCACAATCGCATGTGGACGCGGATTGAGCGATAATCCCAGCGGCGCATAGTGTAACGAGCGATTATGAGGAGGATGCCTGACATGAGGGAATTCAAAATGACTCGCGGGTCACTGATGGCGATGGTGGCGATGATTGTGGCGCTAGCCTGGTGTGGCGCGGCTGGCGCGCAAACCAATGCGCGGATTTCGGGCACGGTGATTGATTTGGATGGCAACCCCTATCCCGGCGTCGTGGTGACCATGACCGATATCAGTACCCACCAAACCCTCGTAGCTAAGACCGATAAAAACGGGAAGTTCGTGCAATTGGGATTGAAGGGCGGGATCTGGTCATTGAATTTCAAGGATCCGGCGAAACCGGAAGTGGACCACACTCAGGAATATCAAGTGGATATTGACAAAGACAACCAAGTCATCATGAATTTCAAGCAAATGGTTGATGACTATAAGAAAGCCCACCCGGTGGATAAAGAACCCGCCGCCGTTCAATTCAAGAATATGAAACAGCATTTTGACGCGGGGTCGGCGGCCCTGACCTCTTATAACCAGGATCATGACAAAATGGCCACCATCCCCGCTGCGGATAAGGCAGCTCTCACCCAAAAAATGGCGGCGGAATGCCAAACAGCCGCAACGGAATTCGCGGAGGCGGAAAAAGGGGTTGGCCCGAAGGACACTAAGAACCATGCGGTAATTCTCGGCAAGGAAGGCGTAGCTCTCGAATGTGCGGGGAAATTCGCCGAAGCCGCAGACACCTTTCAGAAGGCCATTAGCATCACTCCCGAGGCCCTGTATTATTCCGAGATGGGAACCAGTCTCGCCAAGGCCGCCATGGATCAACCCGGCATCACCGATACTCAATTGGATGATATCCTGGCCAAGGCCACGGCCGATTGTGATCGGACAGCCACCCTCGACCCCACCAAGGCCGGCGTTTGCTGGCGCAATTTGGGAATCGTCTTTTACAACAAGGGGCGGATGAAGCAAGCCACGGTGCCTTTTCAGAAGACCACCGCCGCCGATCCCACCAATGCTGATGGATGGTATTTCCTCGGTAGCGTTCTGCTAAACCAGATGGATTCGAAACAGCAGGGCACCAAGATTACCTACATCATCGAGCCCGGAACCCAGGAAGCCTTCCAAAAATATCTTGAGCTTGCGCCCTCTGGACCTCACGCGGCCGAGGCCAAGTCCGCGCTGGATACCGTCGCCTCTTTGCAGGGAAGCGCTGATTCCACGGTAGTAAGCAATAAGAAAAAACACTAATACGCCCGTTTCATTGCGGCTAACTCCCCCAGACTTGCGCCGCCCGCCACGGGATTGCTTACCCTATGGCCTCGGCGGCTGGGAACTTTTCGACCCATTACGGGTTAAAGTGTATGGACTAGGTTGGGCGGTTCGCAGTTATATAGGGCTGTATTTGGGCATTCGATCCTAGCGTCCGGCGCGGGCGCACTCTGCTAAAAACCAAGAATCAAGACCCCCAAAAGGGGTTCAAGAGGCTCCTATGAAGATAGAGAAACTTACATTGAAGAATCACCGTTTGCCGGTGCTGTTATTGCCGTTGCTTTTTGTGGCACCGCTCTTCGCGCAGGATTACCGTCAAGGCGGGCAGCAGGATACCCAGCAAAACGTTCAACAGAATTCACCGCAAAACGGGCAGCAGGATATCCAACAAGGCGCGCAGGCCGATCAAAATAATCCCCCCAGCCGCGCTGCGAGGCTCAGCCAGTTTCAAGGAAAGGTCTCGCTTCAGCCATCCGGTGAAACCGATTGGTCGGCGGCGGGACAAAATGACACATTGACATCGGGCGACCGGATTTATTCCGACGCGAATTCGCGTGCCGAGCTGGAGATTGGCTCGCTCGCGGTGCATATTTCGCAGCTGACTGACGTAACAGTTGTCAACCTCAACGATCAACTGGCGCAATTCGGCATCGCACAGGGGACCGTGCAGATAAGCGTTTTTCATCTGTCTGACGGCAATACCGTGGAATTGGATACGCCCAATGGAGCTCTAACTTTACAATCTCCCGGATCCTATCGCGCGGACGTTGATACAACGAACGGCAATACGCTTGTAAGCGTTTATCGCGGCAGCCTGCTGGTCAGTGGCGGCGGCGCTTCACAAACCGTTAGTCAGGGGCAGGCCGTGCAACTTACGGGATCCGACCAGGTTCAGGTGGCGAATGCCTCGTTGGCGCCGAGTGATGATTTCGAAAGCTGGGTGCAGGGTCGCGACCATAGCATTACCTCAGCCCGCTCCGGCAGCTATGTAAGTCCCAACACGCCTGGCGTGGAAGATCTAGATCAGTATGGCCAATGGCAGACTGGCCCGGACGGTCCCGTTTGGTATCCCAACGGTGTTGGGACTGGGTGGGTACCCTACAGCGTCGGACGCTGGGCATGGGTTGAGCCGTGGGGATGGACATGGGTGGATGCGGCGCCGTGGGGCTATGCCCCGTTCCATTATGGCCGCTGGGGATTTTACGGTAGCAGATGGGGATGGGTTCCCGGTCCAATCGGAGTCCGGCCCTTTTATTCACCCGCGCTTGTAGCTTTCGTCGGCGGCCCGGGTTTCTCGGTGGGGTTCGGCGTAGGCGCCGGCGGCTTTGGCCTTTCCGCTTGGTTCCCGCTGGGTCCGCGCGATCCCTTTATTCCGTGGTATCACTACGGTCCTGGGTATTTGCGCGCGGTGAATGTCACTAATATACGTAACGTCACCAACTTCAATGTCACGAACATCCAAAATGTTCATTATGCCTACAGAACCACCGCCGTAACCGCGGTGAATGCTGAAACATTTCGCAGTGGAGCTTCCGTCCAGCGGGGCATCGTCAAAGTGACACCCCAGCAAATGGCCCAAGCTCAAGTAATTGCCCATCCGGATGTAAATCCGGCAAAGAGTGCGATGGTTAACCATCCGGTGGCAGCCCCTAAAGGCGCTCCGCCGTCCACCTTTGCAGGCGCGACACGGTCTGCCCAACCGGGCACAACGGCTCGTAGTACTATGCCAATTTCCCGGTCCCAACCGAGCAACGCGGGCACGGCTCCAGCATCTTCTGTGGCGCATACAACGCCTGCTCCAACCACATCGCGGGCGCCCTACGTAACCAAGAGTCAGCCACCGCCGCAAAAGCCTTCCTTTGACTCGCGTCAGCAGGCGATGAGCGCTCATCCAGGCCGGCCATTGGAACCACAGCAACTAGATAATCTCCGCAGTGGCAAACCGGCTGGCCCTTCACAGGATCGGGAGCTCGCTCCCCATGGCGGGCAGACTCGCCCGGCGCCACGGCCCGCCCCACCTCAATCACACAACGGTAAGCGACCTTAATCAGGAATCAGGCTGATTGAAAATAGCCGGCTGCTAGTAGAGGGCCGGCTTCTTTCTGTCGTGCCAGAATATGGTCATTTTCGGACTTACCAGGCATTGGAATATGGGGTCCGTCGGCTGGCTTGTCGTGGCCCCATAGTGTTAAGGCCCGTGCGAACTGGGCTTTTCTCATGTATCTTCAGGGGATGTCCGCCAGCCAAACACAACCCACTCCACCCAGGAGTTGGATCTCGCACAACCCCGCGTCCCTGGCGGGGGATTTGGCTTCTGTGCCTCTGTCCCTTTCCGTCGTGATGCCCGTCTACAACGAACGAAGCTTTATCGAAGAGAGTCTTTGGCGCGTATTGGACACACGCTTGGCCAGTGAAATCATTGTAGTAGACGATGGCTCGACCGATGGCACCCGGGATTTGCTTCTCGACTGGAACCGGCGCAAAGAAACAGGTGAGACGGAAGTGGCGATTCAAGATGGCAGAGGGCGGATTGATCTTTCCGCGCTGCGGTTCGCATTCCTCGAACGTAACCGTGGAAAGGGCGCGGCCCTGGCGCGAGGATTTGCGCTTGCAACGGGCGCCATCATCATTATTCAGGATGCGGACCTGGAATACGATCCCCGCGATTACCCCAGACTTCTTGAACCAATCTGGGACGGGCGCGCCGACGTGGTCTTCGGATCGCGCTTTCTCGGCGGGCCGCAGCGGGTTCATTTCTTTTGGCACTACGTGGGCAATAAGTTCCTCACCCTGCTTTCCGATATGATTACCAATCTCAAGATTTCCGATATAGAAACCTGCTACAAGGCGTTCCGCCGCGAAGTTCTAAATGGCGTGCGCTGGCAATCCAGCCGTTTCGGTTTTGAGCCCGAATTCACCGCCAAGGTCGCGCGCGGCGGTTGGCGTATATATGAGGTTCCTATCTCCTATGCGGGGCGTTCTTATGAGGAAGGGAAGAAAATCACCTGGCGCGACGGAGTGGCCGCAATTTATGCCATAGTCCGTTATGGATTATTCGACTAGAATAATTGGTAGCAGGAGATTTCCTGGCGCCGCCTGTCGCGCGATGCAAGGCCGTTAGATAAATGCCCGAAATCACCCTCGAAAGCGTGTTGGTTGCCAGCCCGGATCAGGTATCCGCTGACTTGGGCGGAGATGCCGCGATTCTCCAGCTAAAGAACGGCGTCTATTACAGCTTGGATCCCGTGGGCGCGCGCGTGTGGGCGCTCCTCAAAAAGCCGCAGCGCGTCGGCGACATCGAATCCATCCTCCTGACCGATTACGACGTGGATGCGGCTCAATGCCAGCGCGACCTTTTTGAGTTGCTGGAAAAATTGGTCAACGCGGAGCTGGTTCAGGTGAGTCCGGGCGCGTCTCCCGTCCGGGAGTCCTTCACCGCCCCTGAACCACCAGCATGACACCATGACACTATGGCAGCGGTACCGCCGCCTCAACCAGAATGAACGCCGAGCCCTGCACCTTTCGTTGCTTGCCTTGCCTGTCATATCGCTGGGATTACACCTGACGAGCTTTCGACGTTGGCAGCGGGCTTTGAGCCACCTTTCCCCAGCGCCGCCTCCCCAAGCCCTGCCTACTTCCGATTCCGAATGGGGACCGGCACGTACCGTCGCGCGAATGGTAGACGCTGCCGGCCGTCACGTGTGGCCCCACACTCGCTGCCTGGAGCGTTCCCTGACGGCATGGTGGCTACTGCGGTGGAAAGGCCTACCCGTGAACCTTCGCATTGGGGTTCGCAAGAACAACGGCATATTGCAAGCCCATGCATGGCTGGAAATTTCCGGCGTCGTATTGAACGATACGGCTGAAATTTATCGTGGCTATACCGCCTTTGAGCGCGCAATTGATTCCACCCGGCGATCAGCCGCGCCGCTCCAGCCGCCGGCATGAGCGGCATCATCGCGCTAATAAGCAGCGCAGCGACGTACGGCGCTGAAAGTAGCTCCGGCTCTGCAGGCCCTTCACAAACGTGGGAAGCCGCTCTCGTTGAATCTCTGCTGCAATCGATGGCCTTTCGCGGACCTGATAAACAGAATTCAGTCGCCTGCGATTCGGCCTGGCTGGGGCATGCCCTATTGCGCACGGATAATTTCCAAATTGAAGTTCCACAACCCTGCTCGCTTGATGGTGTCACCTGGATCACGACCGATGCTCGAATCGACGGGCGCGATGAGCTGATTCACGCGCTGCACTCTTCGACTGGTCTGCGCCCGGGGGAATTGGGCAATTCCAGCGATGCGCAACTGATCCTGCACGCCTATCACGCCTGGGGACAAGGCTGCGTTGAACATTTGATGGGCGATTTCGCGTTCGCCCTTTGGGACGGCCGCCAACGCTCCTTGCTGTGCGCCCGCGATCATTTCGGAATTAAGCCGCTTTACTATGCGAAACACGGCGGCGGATTTGTGGCCGGCAATACGCTCCAAACCCTGTTGCAACTGCCGGAGATTTCCGGGGAACTGAACGAAACAGCCATTGGTGATTTCCTGCTGTTTGGCTTTAACCAGAGTTGCGAAACTACTTTTTTTGAGAGCATCCAACGCCTGCCCGCGGCCCATGCGCTATGGTGGCAGGCCGGCGAACTTCGCATTTGGCGCTATTTCAATCTTTACGACGCCGTCCCGGATAGCCCCTTTCGGCGCAGCGAGGAATGTATCGAGAAGTTTTCCTTGCGATTTCAGCAGGCTGTCAGAGATCGGTTGCGCGATGGCCGGGCATCTCTGCTAATGAGCGGAGGTTTGGACTCCACAAGCGTGGCAGCTACCGCAGTCAGCGCGTTTGCGGGGACGAACCAATGCGCTGATTTGAAGGCTTTCACCGCAACCTACTGGGAGGCTTGTGGTGACTTTGAAGCGGAATTTGCAACCCTGGCTGCCAATGCGCTCCACATTCCTCAACGGATTCTTTCGGGCGATGGTTACCCCCTCTTCGCGCGAGCACAAGAGCGGGCCTCGACGCGGCCTGAGCCTGTGGATGAATCCTTGGGGGCATTTGACGACGATTTCCATCGCGCCGCTGCCGCGCATACCCGCGTGGCGCTGGACGGCGAAGGAGGGGACATCGGCTTTCATCCCCAGGCTGGACCATATCTGCTTAGTCTGCTCAAGCGTCTTCAACTCACGCGAGCGGCTTCGGGTATTTGTTCGTCATTGTGGCATTGCAAGCGGCCACCGAAGCTGTTATTGGGTCTTCGCCGCAAGGCCCCGAATCGCGATTCGTCGGAAATGCCCAAGTGGCTCAACCCCACGTTTGTAACGCGCAATGGGTTGGCCGAGCGCTTGCACGAATTCTCGCGGCCGGCATTCCCACCGGCGGCCAATCTCTCGGGTCGCCCAGCGGCCCATGCGGCGCTTGAGGGTAATTTCTGGACGTCGCTTTTTGAAAGCGCCGATCCCGGCCCCACTGGAATCCTCATGGAAACGCGGCATCCGTTCTTTGACGTGCGCTTGCTTTCCTGGCTCCTGGCGTTGCCCCCGATTCCCTGGTCCGTGGACAAATACCTGCTCCGTCAGGCAATGCGGGGCCACTTGCCCGACCCTGTGCGGCTGCGCCCTAAGGCGCCTCTGGCGGTAAATCCCGTGGTCGCATCGGCACGAAGGAACGGGGTCTCCAATTTCAACCAACTAGCTTTTACCGAAGAAGTTATGCAATATGTTTCACCAGAGGAATTTTTCCCCATTGATACAGGTGGGGATGAGGATACGATGTTTAGGAAATTTCGGGCCATAAGTTTGCAATTCTGGTTGCAAAGCAGCGGTCATCTGAAGTATAAAAAAGCGCTGGGAGGAATCTAATGAGCAACGCTCCAAACAGTATTCCCAAAAAGGCCTACAGCAAGCCCGTTCTACGCGTTCACGGCGACATCCGCCAGATTACCGAAGCCAGCGGTTCGACGGGAAAATCCGACGGCGGTTCCAAGACCCACAAGCGCACCGGTTAAGGCGGGCGGATCTACACTTTTCCGCCTTCTTCCCCTCCTTGAATGTCCTCCGAGGTCGCTGCGCCTGAGTTGTTTTACAAGCTTTACGGCTTCATTCTTCGCGTAAACCTGCGGTTACCCGGCCTTACACCATACCCATCGGGTTCGGGCCAATGCGGTGAACTGCGCGCACCCACCCTTGATCCTGAGATAACTTGTCAGTCCACGATCCGCGTGGAATTACATGAGTCGTCCGCGAATATCGCTCCAAGATTTTCGGAAACGGCGATTTACGTCAGCGAATACATCGGGGATTTCGGCATTCCCATCCTAAAAATATACGACCTCGGCGACGGTCATCCCTTTCAGCTGTGTTATGACGACGGAACGGAATTTCTAGTCACTCACGACGGCTGCGAAATACGCGGCACATGGCCTCCCAGCATGACTTTTGAAGACACGGTTACGTATCTCGTCGGTCCGGTGATGGGGTTCGTGCTGCACCTGCGCGGAAAGCTTTGCCTTCATGCCAGCGTAGTTGCGTTGCAAAATCACGCCATTGTACTGCTGGGCGCGGCCGGCGCGGGCAAGTCCACCATCGCCGCGTCATTCTCGCGATTGGGGTTTCCGGTACTTTCGGATGACGTAGCGGTGCTAGACCAAAAAGACACCAAGCAAGGTGATCTCGGCCACGAATATGTCGTTCAACCTGGCTATCAGCGGATTTGTTTGACGCAGGAAGCTGCCCAATCTTTTTACGGCGCTCGTGACGCGCTCCCCACCATCACTCCGAATTGGGAAAAACGCGCCCTCGATCTTGGCCATGCGGACGCTCCCTTTGAAACCCGTCCGCTGCCGCTAGGAGCGATCTATCTCCTGGGCGAACGCCTCGCCACTCGATCAACAATCGAAATTGAGCCACTGTCGCCGCGAGAAAGCCTCCCCGAACTCCTTGCCCATACCTACGTACAATATTTTTTGACGCCTCATCAGCGGGGCGCCGAATTTCCCGCCACAGCGCGCCTCGCCGCGCGAGTGCCGGTGCGGCGGATTCATCGCCCCGACGGAACTGGGCACATGGCGGACACGTGCCACCGTCTTGCTGAAGATTTCGCCGAAATCCTTGCCCCGAAATCGCTGGATCGTTAGCTTCGATTATTCCCCGTCAAAACTCGCCGCCATGCATGAACGCATCCGTCGAGTTATCCGAGCCGCGTTGCGGCTGCACCTCCAGTGCGCCACAATATCGCCGGACTAAATTACGCGCATGATACCGCATCCCGCTTCTCCCCCTATCACCGCCGAAATGCAGTTCCTACTGCTTTGTTCGCGCAAGGACACAACTGGCGAGCAGGCTGAGCGCATTTTCGCGCTTGCCGGGCAACCGCTCGATTGGCAGGCTATCGTCACCGCGGCTGGAGATCATCACACCAGTCAATTGGTTAGCTGGCATGTGGAGCACATTTGCCCGCAGGCCATGCCCCCGGTCTGGAATCAATATCTTCGCAACGAATTTCAGCGCATTCTCCGCCGCAACCTGATGCTCTCGGCCGAGCTTCTACGCGTGCTGGACGCGTTTCAATCCGCCGGCGTGCTCGCAATTCCCTACAAAGGCCCCGGGCTTACGGCTCTCGCTTACGGAAATTTGGCGCTGCGGGAATTTGGCGACTTGGATCTATTGATTGCGCACGACGACATTCACCGGGCGATTCAGGCCGTGCTCGACCTCGGTTATCAAACTCATGCGCGAGTCACCGGCCACAAACGCTCCGGCGAACCGGTTCCTGGCCAGTATCTATTTTGGCGCGACCACGATCGCTATCTCGTCGAGCTGCACACCGAGCGCACTCTTCGCTACTTTCCGAAGGTTCTGCCTGTTGCAAAATTACAGCAGCGGCTTCAGCGCGTTTCTGTGGGCGGACGCGATGTTTTCACGCTGGGCATAGACGACCTTCTGAATTTTCTTTGCGTTCACGGCTCAAAGCATTTTTGGAACCGCTTGCAGTGGATCGCCGATATTGCCGAGTTGGTTGATGGAGGGTTGATTCCCGATCTCGGTCCGGCGCTGGCGCGCGGAGATGAGTTGGGCAGCCGGCGCATGTTGCTGTTGGGCCTGCGGCTAGCCGATGAAATATTGGGAGCCAAAATCCCGGAAACAATTCGCCAGGAATATCACCGCGATCCGGCGATCAACTCCATGTCCGCGCAAGTACGCGAAATTATCTTTGCCGAACGCGTCATGCTGCCCGGAATCGCCCAGCGCATGAAATTTCGCATGAAGATGACTGGCAGCGTTACTCAGGGGTTGCGCTACGGCTTCCGTCTGGCCACCGCCCCCACCGAGGAAGATTGGCTGGGTACCAAGCTTCCTCGCGTGCTCACGCCTCTATACGCGCTGCTCCGGCCGTTCCGGCTGCTGGGAAAATATGGGGCCGGGCTGAAACAGCGAGTCGCACCGGATTTAGCGCCGTTCGTCCCTACACCTGACGATATCGCCCGCAGAATGCTCGAGCTGGCGGATTTTACTTCGAACGATGTCCTCTATGATCTGGGTTGCGGCGACGGCCAGATTGTGGTGACAGCGGCCAGGGAATTCGGCGCTCGCTGCGTTGGAGTGGACGTGGACCCGCAGCGCATTGCCGAAGCCCGTGCCCATGCGCGTTCCGCAGGGGTCGAGCATTTGGTCACGCTGATCCATGACGACGTGCGCCACGTGGACCTTAGCCCAGCCACCGTCGTTACGCTCTATCTAACCATTCCCGGCAATGCCAAACTCTGGACGCAACTCAACCAGCAATTGCGGCCCGGGGCGCGCATTGTCAGCCGCGATTCCGACATGCCCGGATGGCACGAGGATAAGCTCGTCGAAATGGACACCCCCGACCGAATGCACACCACCCTCCATCTTTGGCACATCGGGGCAATCTCTCCAGCCGCCCGACCTTCATGATTTGGCGGAAGACCTCCGGGCCGGGTGAGAGATTGGAAGGAGTATGAACAACAATATCTATCGAACTGCTCTGCTCGTGGGATTCATTGCGATTACGGGCCTCAGTACGCCGGCGGAGAAAGTTGTTCAACCATGCCAGCCGCCCATTAGCTTACGCGCCGCTCTTTACGAAAAATTTCCCGGTTGGCACGTCGTCACACTACGCGATCTGAAAACTGCCGACAAAGAACTTATGGACAAAATCACACGGAGGCGAGTGCCCGGGAATTAGCCTGGGCCACTTTGGCGGGACCAAGACAGTCAGATCCGCCATCACCCTGATCCAAGACCGGGGCCTTCGCCTATACCAACTCTTGGTAGTCGCAAGCCGTTCTGGGACGCGATTCACCATTCACCTATTGGATCCACCCGACCTCACAACAACTGTCAGCGTGGTATACAAAGTGCCTCCCGGGACTTACGTAAGTGCCGAAGGGAATTTAAGCGCTTACTCTAGCGGTAATGCTATAGCATACGAGACTATTGAGACGGGAATAATTATTTATTACTGGAAAAATGGCCACTACCATTCTATTCAGACATCTGAATGAGCGCTTCCCTTAATCGCACAGAATAGAAGAAACCAACTGGTAGGTCCTCTCGCTACTTGAGCGATGTCGTTCTTAACGGCAATATTATCAGCTTAATTCGTTTTCACGACTTGCATTATTTCTCGCGCGCGGGAAAAATACGCCGGTGGAGATTTCGCTGCGAAAACCATTTCCGCGCCTGATCGCCCTGCTGATTTCGTTGCCGGTGGCGGGAGTAATTTTTTTTGCCGCGGGAAAAATTGGTGTGGCCGACGCGCTCAATCGCTCCGCCGATCCCCTCAACTGGCTTCGCGCCGCGCAAATCGAACCTGGGTACGGGGAATACTGGCGCCACCTGGGGCGTTACCGCCAATACGACCTCGATAACGCTGATCCCATTCTCGCCGCTGAGTATTACGACAAAGCTGTGCGCGCCGATCCCCGCTCCAGCCGGTATTGGATGGACATCGCGAGCAGCTACGAACAGAACAACCAGCCCGCGATGGCCAATCAGGCTTATCAGCAGGCGCTGGCCTATTACCCAATTTCCGCGGAAGTAAAATGGAACTACGGCAATTTTCTCCTGCGCCGCCAGCAAATTTCCGCCGGGATTGCTCAGCTTCACCAGGCGATTGTGATTGACACGAAGCTGCGCCCGCTGGCCATTTCGCGCTGCTGGCAATCGGATCCCGACGTCAATGTGCTGCTCGATTCCCTCTTGCCCGCCCAGCCGGATGCCTATTTGGACGCCCTCGATTTCATGGCGGCCACCCGCAACCTGCCGGCGGGACTAAAAATCTGGGACCGCTTATTGGCCCTGAAACAGCCATTCCCGATGGACTCCACGTTCTCATTTTTTGACGCCATGATTCAGGCCGGCCAGACCGATGAGGGACGCCGCATGTGGCGACAGGCCTATGACGCCAACGGCCTGCCCTATGACACGCCCCCGGACCATTCAGCGATTTGGAATGGGGGCTTCGAACATGACTTGCTAAACGGCGGCTTTGGTTGGCGTATCTTCGGTATTACGGGCGTGTTGGTGCAGCCGGATACGACAATTTTTCATACGGGCAAACGGTCCATGCGCGTTGATTTCGGAGGCGGCGTAAACGCCGATTTCTTTCATCTCTTCCAGTTTGTCGCCGTACAGCCTAACCAGAAATATCACTTTCGCGGGTGGCTCCGGACGCACAACATCACCACCGATAGCGGCGTGCGTTTCTATCTCGGCGATCCCGAAAGCAGTGGCGAAGTGCGTCTGCTGACTCCCAGCGTCACCGGCACCACCCCATGGACACGCGTGGAAGCCGATATTGAAACAGGTCCCTCGACTCATGCTCTCGTGTTGCAGGTGCGCCGTTTGCCCAGCCGGGCGTTTGAGAGCCGTATTGATGGCACGGCGTGGGTGGATGATGTTTCGCTTGTCCCTGTGGCGGGGAGTTCACTATCCGCCGCTAGCAGTGACAATACTGGCGAGGAATCCCGATAATGAAGCTGGTCCGTATTGGCATTTGCGTGGCAATGGCCTTCGCTGTCCTGCTTCATGGGGCGGTGGAAGGCTGGTCCGAATCCATATTTGAAATTGGCGCTGCTGTGCTGTTGCTGGTCTGGGCGTTCCACATTTTTCGGGAACCGGATCTGACGCTGCGATGGAGTCCGCTCAATTGGCCGCTTTTGGGGCTTTTGCTTTGGGGTCTTGTGCAGTTGCTGGTCGGCTGGACGGCATATCCCTACCTCACGCGAGTGGAACTGCTGCGCTGGACGGCTTACTTTATCTATTTCTTTCTCGCCGCGCAGGTCTTTCGTGAAAAGCGCGATATCAAGATGCTCGTGTGGTTTCTGATCCTGCTGGGATTCTTTATCGGCCTTTTCGGCATCGTCCAGCACTTCACGTTCAACGGCAAACTCTACTGGATTCGTAAGATTACCGGTGGAGGCATTCCCTTCGGCCCCTTCGTCAACCGCAATCATTTCGCCGGTTTTATGGAGTTGACCGTTCCGCTCGGGCTGGGTCTGCTGGCCACCAAGGGAGTTCGAAAAGAGCTGGTTCCTCTCACCGCGCTCTTTACGGTTGTGCAAATCGGCGCGCTGGTCCTTTCTGGATCGCGCGGCGGAATTGTAGGTTTTGTCTTTGGGTTGGGAGTGCTCGCAGTGGTTCTATGGATACGGCGCACAGCTGCGGCGCAATTCGGCGCGGCGGCCATGATTCTGCTCGCCGCGCTGACTCTGGTAGCCTGGCTCGGCGTTGGAGAAGTGGCCGAACGCTTCGCCAAGGTCGGTCCGGGCGAGGTATCCCTAATGCGCCGTGGTGTAATGCTGAACGGCTCTTGGCACATCTTCCTCGATCATCCGTGGACGGGGACAGGGGCCGGTACACTAATTGACGTCTATCCGCGCTATGAGGGCCTTTATGACGGTAAGGTAATTGAGCACGCGCACGATGATTATGTGGAAATGCTGGCCGATATGGGACTGCCAGGAGGTCTGCTCGCCGCCGCGTTCCTGATCCTGCTGTTCCGCGGTGCATTTCAGGAAGTGCGCAAGAATCAAAGCGCTCTTTCGGCAGGTGTTCATGCCGGGGCGATTGCGGCTTGCGGAAGCCTGCTGCTTCACAGTTTCGTGGATTTCAACCTTCACATCCCGTCGAATGCGGCTCTGTTCCTTTTACTGGGTTATCTCGCCACATCCGAAGCAATGCCTTCCATCGAAATGCGGCGTGTAAAAAGATATACCCTTCCTATTGTTGACACTGTTGTATCGGCTAGGCCATAGTTACGGGAGGTTTACAGGAATCCATGTATTTTCCCTCTTCATTTCGCCGCTGGCTGGTTACGTGTTTCCTGCTAGCCATATTCTGCCCGTTTTTTAGCGGCGCGCTTTGGTGCCAGCAAGCCCCGGCTGTTCCTCCTGTTCCGGCCACTACTGACCAGACTAACGCGCGCATTGAGGAGCTGGCTCGCACGGCGGAGCACCATCCCCTGGACCCCACCATCGGCGCGGGCGATTTAATTCACGTGGACGTATTTGACGTGCCGGACCTCTCTCATGACGTGCGGGTTAATTCCGCCGGAGACATGACCCTTCCCCTGGTTCCGGGATTGATTCATGTCGGCGGTTTAACTCCTTTCCAGGCACAGGATGAGATCGGCAAAATGCTGGCGGAGAACGGTATCGTCACCCATCCACAGGTGTCCGTATTCGTGAAAGAGCAAAATAGCCACTCGATTTCGGTGGTCGGCGCGGTCCAACAGCCAGGCGTATTTCAGGTGGTTCGCCCAATGACAGTGCTGGAAGCATTGGCGCGCGCCGGCGGATTGGATAAAGATGCTGGCAGCGACGTTTTGATCACTCGCCATGGCGCTAGTGACGGCTCATCCCCCTCCGGCGTAGTGCCAGATACCCCTTCGACGGCCACTGCGGGCAATTCCCCGGGAGCAACGCCGCCGGGGGAAACTATCACCGTGCATCTCCAAGCTCTGCTGGATACCGGCAACCAGGCATACAACGTTCCTGTTTATGCTGGGGATATCCTCACGGTCCCGCGCGCGGGTATCGTTTATGTGGCTGGGGCTGTGCTGCTCGCTGGGGGATATACGCTGCCGAATTCGCAGAGCCAAATGTCCATTTTGAAGGTGCTAGCGCTGTCGCGTGGAGTCACCGGGACGTCCAAACCCGATCAGTCGGTCATCTTCAGAAAACAACCCGATGGTACGACTCAGCAGATTAACGTGCATTTGAATAAAATCATGGAGCGCAAAGAGCCTGATCAGCCGCTCTATGCCAATGACGTGCTTTTCGTGCCGGATAGCGCCGCCAAACGCGCCTTCTATAAGGCTGGCGCCGCAGCTTTGTCAGTTACCTCCGGAGTTCTGATTTATCGTGGAACGCAATAAGTGGACGCGCGTCCGTTGACTACCGCTGATAGTGCGTGACCTTGCAGTTGCCTGAATTGAGAGACTGATGGAAGAACAGAACCATATAACATTACGCGATCGCGGCGGCGATAACGTCGCCATACTCCCCCCATCTTCCTTGATGCCCGATGAAGGTAGTGGGCGCCGCGAACCGCATCTGCTGGATTACGTCGTTCTTCTTCGCAAACACCAGTGGCTGATTCTCACGTTCTTTGTCACCGTGGTAACGATCGTCACAATTGCTTCCTTCAAAATGAAGCCAATCTATGTGGCTTCCGCCCGAGTGGAAATTGACCGCGATACTCCCAGCTTTACCCCCTTTCAGGAATCCGGCGAAGATGAAGTTGTTGACCTGGATAATTACATTGACACCCAGGTAAAAATTCTTGATAGCGAAACATTGGCCCTGCAGACCATCAAATCCCTGGACCTCGGCCACTATCCCGAATTTGGCGGTCACTCGCAGGCTTTGAGCGATGGGTCCCTGGGGCCGCAAAAGCGACCGCCCATACTTAGCGAATTCCTCGGCAGCCTCAGTGTGAAGCATTTGCCCCAGAGCCGCCTGATTGAGGTGACCTTCGAGGCCCAGGACCCGCAACTCGCCGCTGAGGTGGTCAATTCTCATTTGCAGAATTTCATCGAGCTTAATTTTCGAAGCCGCTATGATGCGGCCATGCAGGCTTCCAACTGGCTTTCTTCCGAGCTTGAGGAATTACGCGTGAAAATGGAGGAATCCGAAAACGCGCGAATCGCCTACGAGAAAGACAACCAGATTTGGAACGTGGACGAGCGCCAGAATATCACCACCGAAAAGCTTTCCGATCTCAGCAAGGATTTGACGGAAGCTCAGGAAGATCTGCTCCAAAAAGAGGCTGTTTATCAGATGGCGCATTCCGGGAATATCAATGCGCTGCCGGCGGTTCACGATAGTCCGCTGATTCAGCAACTGGAAGCCCGGCAGACCGACCTCGACCAGCAATATACTGACGCGCTGGGGCAGTTCGGGCCCAACTATCCGCGCGTACAAAGGCTGCAAGCTCAGAAAACCGAGCTGATCCAGGCCATAGAGGACGAGAAGAAAAATGCGGTGGCCCGTGTGGATTCAGATTACAAGGGTGCACAGGCACGGCTGAATCTGCTCTCGCAGGCACTCGAAGGGCAAAAGGCCGAGGCCAATGACATGGCCCAGAGGCTCGTCCAATATAACCTGCTGAAACACGACGAAGACAGCAACAAACAGATTTACGACGGCCTGCTGGAGAAGCTGAAAGAAGCTGGTATTTCGGCGGGGCTGCGTTCCAGCAATATTCGTATTGTTGACCCCGCGCTTACCCCCGCATACGCTGATCGGCCACAAAAGAGCCGTAACATTTTGCTGGCAGCGCTAGTTGGGTTGGTCGGCGGAATTGCTTTGGCTTTCTTCCGCGAATACCTTGATAACACGGTCAAGACTCCCGACGATATTGAGGCTCTCACCGGATTGCCGTCGCTTGCCGTAGTGCCATCATTTGCCGTGCTGAATAGCACCGGCAAGTTGCTTGTTCAAAAAACCTCCACCGATGGCGAGCCTGGAACAGAGGTAGCTCTGGCTTCGCACATGCAGCCGAAGTCGCCGGTGTCGGAGGCCTTCCGCGCCATGCGCACGTCGTTGCTGCTCTCACAAGCGGACCATCCGCCTCAAGTGATTCTGGTAACTAGCGCACTTCCTCGTGAAGGAAAGACGACCGCCGCTGTTAATCTGGCGGTCACCCTGGCTCAACTGGGAGATCGAACCCTGCTGGTGGATGCCGACTTGCGCAAGCCCGGCGTCCGTCGCGCGCTGGGTCTTCCCCCCGGCAGCGAAATGGGTCTGAGCTCTTATCTGGCCGGCGTGGCTTCGCTTAACGATGCGTCGCTTACTCATCCGGTCATTGACAACCTGATGGCCATGCCAACTGGACCTGTGCCCCCGAATCCGGCGGACCTGCTCTCTTCCCATAGGATGCACGATGCAATTTTGCAGCTTCGCGAACGCTACAAATTTATCGTGATTGATTCGCCGCCAATTATGGCCGCCACTGACGCGGTGATTCTTTCCGCTCTCACCGATGGCGTGATTCTGGTAGTCCGAAGTGGCGAAACACCCAAGGAAGCATTTACCCGCTGCCGCGATTTGCTGGCTGCGGTCAATAGCCGCATCCTGGGTGTGGTGCTCAACGCAGTGGACACTAGCAACTCCAATTACTATTATTCCTACCGCTATTATCCCTACGCCTACGGCTATGGCGAAGGCTACGGCTATGGAGAGGAAGAAACCGCGGGTGCCGGAACTGGCTCCCGCAAACGTTCCCGTTCTTAGCTGAATTCTCTAAAACTTCCCATGCGCTTTCTGATCACCGGCGGAGCAGGTTTTATCGGATCCCATCTGGCGGAAACGCTTCTCGCCCGGGGCGACCGCGTGCTGATACTTGACAATCTTTCCACCGGCAGCGTGGAAAACATCCGCCATCTAAAAAAAAATGACCGCTTCCATTACACGTTCGAAAGCATTCACAACCGCTCCGTGGTCGCCGAGCTGGTGGATGAATCAGACGTCGTACTCCACCTCGCAGCCGCTGTGGGGGTCCGCCTGATTGTCGAAAGCCCCGTGCATACCATTGAAACGAATGTGCGCGGCACACAACTAGTTCTCGACGCCGCCTGCAAGAAGAAAAAGCTGGTTTTGATCGCTTCCACCTCGGAAGTTTACGGCAAGTCCACCAACGTTCCCTTCCGTGAAGACGACGATTTGGTGCTGGGCGCCACCACCAAAGGCCGCTGGAGCTACGCTGCCTCCAAAGCCCTCGACGAATTTCTGGCACTGGCCTATTGGAAGGAAAAACGGCTGCCTGTGATCATCGTCCGCCTGTTCAATACCGTCGGGCCTCGCCAGACGGCGCGCTATGGCATGGTGCTGCCTAATTTCGTTCAGCAGGCGCTGGACAATCAGCCGATTACCGTCTACGGCACCGGCGAGCAATCCAGATGTTTTTGCGATGTGCAGGACGCGGTAACCGCCATTCTACGACTGGTGGAAACAGGCACCGCCATTGGCGAAGTCGTGAATATTGGCAGTGTGGAAGAGATCACCATCGGCGCTCTCGCTCAGCGTGTGAAGCATCGCACCATGAGCGCTTCTCCAATAACCTTCGTCCCCTATGATCGCGCTTATGAGCCTGGATTTGAAGATATGCCCCGCCGTCTGCCATCCATTGAAAAGCTCATGCGTCTCACTGGATTTCGTCCAGGAATTTCTCTCGATCAAAGCATTGATCGCGTGATTGGCCATATTCGCGGCCGCCTTCCAAATTCGCCCGCCGTTGCTTCCGCACATGCACCGCAGCCTCACGCTATCCCCGCCGTTCCCGCATCGTGATCCCTGCGCAACGCTCGCCCCGGCCAGCAGGCCCCGGCGCCAATTCGATCGCACCGCAGCCTCGATCGGGATTCTCTTCCCCTTCTTCCCACAGTTCTGGCACTCACTTTCGGTGGTCGCACTTTTGGTCCCAATTCTCGGGCACGGAAAAGTACTTAATTCTGCTCTTTATACTCACGTTGCCGTTGGTGAATCCCTGGGTTCGCGGCGATGGCGTGGGATATTACGCGTACGCTCGCGCGCCGCTCGTTGAAAACAGCTTTAATTTCGAAAATGACTGGAAACATGCGGATGAAGTTTTCCGCGTAGCCAAGCTTGACGCCAATGGCAACGTCCAGTCCGGCGAATTTACTCGCACCGGGCACGTGGACAACCATTTCACCGTTGGCCCCGCTCTTTTGTGGATGCCTTTTCTGCTGCCAACACACGCGGTAATACTGCTACTGGATAAACTTGGCCGGCATATTCCCGCCGACGGATTTTCCCGACCGTATCGTACCGCTATGGCGCTAGGCACATCATTTTACGGCTTTCTGGGATTGCTGCTTTCCTACCGTGTAGCCATCAAGTACACCTCCAATTACGCGGCCACCGCGGCGACGCTGGCGATTTGGTTTGGCAGTTCGCTGATTGTGTACATGTATTTCAATCCTGCCTGGTCGCACGCGCATTCGGCATTCACGGTCGCGCTATTCATCTGGTATTGGAACCGCACCCGGGGCACACGTACGATTCACCAATGGGCCGTTCTGGGCTTGCTGGGCGGACTGATGGCCGATGTCTATTATCCCAACGCCCTGCTCATGCTGCTTCCGCTGGTGGAAACCATGGTATTACTGGTTGGCACAAAATCGTCCGTCGCAAGACGAACAGCCCTCACACCGCTCGCAATTGGCAATTTAATTTGCGGCGCCGGATTCCTTTTCGCGATGCTACCTACGTTTTTCACTCGTTGGATTGTCTATGGCAGCCCTTTAGAAGCCGGTTCTTACACTCACTGGGCTTGGCACTTCGGCTCGCCTGCCTTATTGCCAGTGCTTTTTTCGGCGGACCACGGGCTTTTCAGTTGGACGCCTCTCATTATGCTGAGCATCATCGGCTTATTTTTTCTTGTCCCTCGTCATCGTCTGCTGGCTGTCGCATTGATCATCACTCTTTTGGCCTATTTCTATCTGATCGCAAGTTTTCCTTTCTGGGACGGCGAATCGTCTTTCGGCAATCGCTTTTTCATCTCACTTACTGCTCTCTTCGTCATCGGGTTGGCCGCGCTGTTGGACTCGCTTGCAGCGGCAACGGTACACGCACACCAATTGCTGCGTAAGGCCCCGTCGGCCGCTTTGGGTCTGCTTGTTCTTTGGAATCTGGGGATGGTTTTTCAGTGGGGCACGCACTTGATTCCCGCCCGTGGCCCTATTTCCTGGCCGCAAATGGCCTACAATCAGGTTGCTGTAGTTCCCGTGCGCTCCGGTGACGCGGTGGCGCGCTACTTCGTGAACCGTAAAGGCCTGATGCGCCAAATCGAGCAGCAGGACGTGCAACAGTTGAAGCAGAAATCCCGGCAGGAGCAATAGCGCGCGTGGCCACCGCTACACCCAAACCCTTTCCGGCTAGGCAGGCGATAACGTTCATCGCGCCCCGCGGCGGCTATTTCCAGATGGATTTCCGGGAGTTATGGCTCTACCGGGAGCTGCTCTATTTTCTCGTCTGGCGCGACGTAAAAGTACGCTACAAACAAACGGTTATTGGCGCCGCGTGGGCCATTCTCCAGCCATTTCTTACCATGGTCGTCTTTACTCTATTTTTTGGGAGGCTGGCCAGGATTCCGTCCGGCGGATTGCCCTACCCAATTTTCTATTATTCCGCGTTGCTGCCGTGGATATACTTCTCGACCGCCCTGCAGACTGCGACGAACACCATGGTCGATCATCAAAACGTAATTACCAAGGTTTATTTTCCTCGTCTTTTCTTGCCACTCTCCGCAGTCGTTTCAGGGCTTGTTGATTTCTGTGTCAGCTTCCTCTTCCTCATTGCCATGATCGTCTATTACCGCATCCATCCCGGCCCTGCGGTATTGTTGCTGCCCTTGTTTGTGCTTCTTGAAATCCTTACCGCGCTTGGCGCAGGACTCTGGCTTTCGGGATTGAACGCGCTCTATCGCGATGTGCGCTATGTAATGCCGTTTCTTATCCAGTTTTGGCTGTTCGCTTCTCCGGTGGCATATCCCAGCAGCCTCGTGCCCCAAAGGTGGCGTTGGCTATATGGGCTGAACCCAATGGTAGGAGTCATTGAAGGTTTTCGTTGGTCTCTCACCGGACACGGTCAAGCGCCCGGGAAAATGATGCTGCTGTCTGCCGCTGTTGTTGTCGTAATCCTAGTGAGTGGTGTGATTTACTTCCAGAAAATTGAGGGAACCATCGCGGATTTTGTGTAAGCCCCTCTCGACCGATGAGCCAATCCGCCCTTCAAACCCACCAGCTATCCAAGCGCTACCGATCTGGCGAAGCCATGCAGCGCGGCTATTTGCGCGACGCTATTGGCAATTGGTTCCATCGCCGCGCAAAACCCCAGGCGGCGCGCAATACTTCCCGGGAGTTCTGGGCTCTCCGTAATGTAGATCTGGAAGTCCCCCATGGCGAAGTACTCGGCGTGATTGGCCGCAATGGTGCGGGTAAGACGACGCTATTGAAGATTCTCTCACGTATCACGCGCCCCACCAGCGGCAGCGCAATCGTGCGTGGCCGGATCGGAAGCCTGCTGGAGGTGGGCACCGGCTTTCACCCCGAACTTACCGGCCGCGAAAACACGTTCCTTAGCGGGGCAATTCTCGGCATGGGCCGCCGGGAAATCGCTCGCAAATTCGGTGAAATTGTCGCCTTCGCCGAAATTGAAAAGTTTATTGACATGCCGGTGAAGCATTATTCAAGCGGGATGTTTGTGCGTCTGGCGTTTGCCGTGGCGGCGCACCTCGAACCCGATATTTTGCTAGTGGATGAAGTGCTCGCGGTAGGCGACATTGCCTTCCAGCGAAAATGCCTGGGGAAAATGGGGGACGTCTCGCGCACCGGTCGTACTATTCTTTTCGTCAGCCACAACATGGGCGCCATTGGCCAGCTTTGCCAGCGATGTCTGCTCCTTCATGACGGACGAGTAACTGACGACGGGCCGCCCAGCCGCGTCATCGGCGAATATTTGAAAGCCTGCGCCGTGGGAAATGGCAGCGATACAAAGAATTGGGATCGCACCGGCAGTGGCCGCGCGCGCATTGTGTCCATTGAAATTATGGACGGGGAATGCCAACCATGCTCCACAATCTCCATGGGCCGCGAGATGCGCCTGCGCATTGCTGGCGAAGCGGAGCACGCTGATCTGGAATTCTCGTTGGCGGTTCAGTTTGTCTCCGCTGCGGGGGTTCCCGTGCTTTATCTCTATGACCAATTCCGGAATTTTCGACCCGGCACAGGTAACCGCTTTCTTATCGAGTTGCGAATTCCCAATCTGCTTCTTATGCCTGGCCTTTACTATCTTCACGTGTGGATTGGACGCGCCGGGATGGAGCATTACGATTATGTAAAAAACGCGGTTTCCTTCGACGTCATTCAGGGCGACGAAATCCCCATCACCATGCCCATGACGCAGGAGCTGGGTCTTGTCTATCGCCCCCTTGAAGCCGAACAGCTCCTATAATCCGCCGCTTGAATGTCCTCTTTGCGCTTCGCACGCGATAATTTCGCTGCGATCGCATGCAACCGCGCCGGTGATACAGCGCTGGCGGCAGCAATATGGCGCGGATGTTACCGCCTATTTTAGAGATCTCGAGGTCTTCACTGAATTCGGCTGCCACGAGTGCGGCATCCAGTTCTTTAGCCCGGCAACTACAGCTGCCAAACCGCCGCTCTACGAAATCCTCACCAGCACTAATCTCGCCAATGGCAAATATTACCGCGCTCAAAAATGGGAATACGACATGGCGCTAAAGGATATTGCTTCTCCAAATCCCAATAAACCAAATGGTGCTCAGCATTTGCTGGAAATCGGCTGCGGCTTTGGCGATTTCTTATCGCTTGCCACATCTCGTTCTGGGAATGGTCGTCTGGCGGCAGAAGGAATCGAGCAGAACCCCGCCGCGGTGCTGGAAGCGCGGCGACGCGGCGCGGCGGTTCGCCATGGCGACATTCGCGAGATAGCCGCGCAATGCGCCGGACAATACAACGTGGTGTGTCTTTTTCAGGTATTGGAACATGTTCCCGACCCAGGAGATTTTCTCCGAGCAGTTTGCACCGTGCTACAGAAAGGCGGCCGACTGATTCTGGCCGTGCCTAATACGACGAGTTTTCTTCGCCATGCCTGGAATATTTTGGATATGCCGCCGCACCACATGACCCGCTGGAAGCCCTCCGTAATGGCCCAGTTGACGCGCCTATTTCCACTCCAGATTCTTCGCGTGCACAATGAGCCACTTGCCGACTATCATGTTTCCGACTACACCGAGGCATATCTTTCGGCATGGTCAAAAAGACGGGGGTTGCATGCACTCAGTCATCCCCGCGTGAAATCCATGGCCGTGGGCCTGATTCGGCGGTCGGGGGCACAGCGCTTCTTGCGGGGTCATACTCTATATGGCTGCTTCGAGCGTACATAGGCCGCGCAGTCAGGTAACAGAAAGTAGAACAATATGAAGGTTGTCCACATCAGCTCGCATGATTCCTTCGGCGGCGCAGCGCGGTCAGCCACCCGCCTGCATGAGGGACTTTGCGAACTTGGCTGCGATTCCTCCCTGCTGGTGGGTGTTCGCGATAGCGGGGAGTCCAGCGTCAAGCTATTCCATCCCGCGGATGACAACGCGAGCCGCCTTCTCCGGTATGCTCGCCGCAAGAACATCGCCGCGAGCTTTCGCCGCTATCGCAATACGCGCCCCGCCGGATTGGAAGCATTCAGCGACGACCGCAGCGAACACCAAGCCGCCATTCTCGAACAGATTCCCGATTGTGATGTAATTCATCTCCATTGGATCGCGGGCCTTTTCGATTATCGGGCCTTTTTACCCGTGGCAGCCCGGCGCGCGCCGATCGTATGGACGCTTCACGACGTGAACGCGTTCACCGGCGGCTGCCATTACGACGGCGGGTGTGGACGTTTCGCTGAGCGGTGTGGGAGGTGCCCGCAGCTTGGCTCTTCGGATACGCACGATCTTTCCAATGCTGTGTGGCGGCGCAAGCGGCGCGCCTTTGCCGCAGTTCCTCCCGGCCGTCTGCACATCGCCGCTCCCAGCCGCTGGCTGGTGCGCGAAGCAGCCCACAGCTCATTACTTCGGGGCGTGCCCATATCAGTAATTCCCTATGGTCTCGACACCGATGCATTTGCTCCGCGCGACATATCCCTCGCTCGCAACATTCTTGGAGTTCCACAAGACTCTCGAGTGCTATTCTTCGCCGCGCATTGGCTCGGTGAGCCGCGAAAGGGATTTGCTTTCTTGGCCGAGGCCATCTCGGGAATGAGCGATATCCCCCGTCTCTTTCTTCTCTCGGCTGGGAAATGCGGCGGCACGCCATCGGTCACCATTCCCCATCGCAACCTCGGAATTGTAGAAAGTGAACATTTGCTATCGCTGGCTTACAGCGCTGCGGACGTTTTTGTTCTTCCCACGTTGCAGGATAATCTGCCCAACACGCTTCTCGAATCGTTGTCTTGCGGCACTCCTGTTGCCGCCTTCAACGTTGGCGGCATACCGGATGCTCTGGGGGATGCGCTTGGTGATGCTGCTGGAATCGCTTCCGGATGTGCACCCGTTGGAGCCTTGGCGCGACCGGGCGACGTCACTGATCTGCGCCGGGCCATTCGCGAACTGTTGGCGCATCCCGGCCTGCGGACCACGTTGCGGGAAAATTGCCGCCAGCGAGCGCTGCGGGATTACACTTTGAAGAGCTCGGCCCGCCATTACATGACCCTGTACACTGGGTTGTTGACGCCGAATGGCACCGCCTCGTCGGTGGAGGATTTGGAATGCCGCCAGAATCAATTGGCCACCATTTCGCGCTAACCCTGCGTGCGGGGGCCGATCTGCGCCTGCGCTTACTCGAATCTGGCATGGAGAATCTGCTGCGCGCGACGGAAGCGGTTTCCTCAAGCCTGCGCCGGGGAGGGAAATTGCTCCTGTTTGGAAATGGCGGCAGCGCCGCCGACGCACAGCATATCGCCACAGAATTTGTTTGCCGTTTCAAACACTCCCGCAAACCGTTGGCGGCCCTGTCGCTCGTCACCGACACGTCCGCCCTTACCGCCATTGGCAACGATTACGGTTTCGAGCAAATATTCGCGCGGCAATTGCTGGCATTAGGAGGCCCCGCCGACATCGTGATCGCCATCAGCACCAGCGGCGCTTCACCCAATGTACTGGCCGGAATCCGCGCCGCGAGTAGTATCGGTATGCGCTCCATCGGATTTTCCGGTGGTGACGGCGGCCGCCTGGCACAGCTCGTAGAAATTCCCGTCGTCGTACCTTCCGCGGACACCGCGCTTGTTCAGGAATGTCACATCACGCTCGGTCATCTGCTCTGCGGTGGTGTTGAACTGCTTCTTAAGTCCGCAAAAACCAGCAAGCTCCCGAGGAAACAGTACAAGACCGGGAACGCTCGATGATTACGTTTTTCGCCACGCCCAAGCCCTTTCGCGGCCACATTAGGGTCATCCAGCGCAATGCTATTCAAAGCTGGCAACGCCTTCACTCCGATGCGGAAATTCTGCTCCTGGGCCCCGAGGAAGGCACAGCTGAAACCGCAAAGGAATTCGGACTGCGGCACGAACCCGATATTCCCTGCAATGAGTTTGGGACCGTGATCCTGTCAGGTCTTTTCAGCCGTGCACGGGAAATCGCCCATCACAAAACGGTCTGTTTCATTAACTGCGACATTATTCTCACGAATGACTTCCTGCGTGCTGTGCGAGCTGTCTCTGGGCTGCACGATAATTTTCTAATGGCGGGGCGCCGTTGGGACATGCCCATCGCCGAACCGATCGATTTCAACGATACAGCCTGGGGAGTCGAATTGCGCTTCGCCGCTCTTCATGAAGGCCACCAACGTCCTCCGCAATGGATTGACTATTTTCTATTTCGCCGCGACTTATTTACTGGCGAAATCCCTGCGTTCGCCGTAGGGCGTCCGGGTTATGACAATTGGCTCATCTGGCGCGCGCGCAGTTTGGGAATCCCTGTCATTGATGCGTCGCATGACGTGATCGCCGTTCACCAAAATCACGATTACAAACATCATCCCGGCGGCGAAAAAGGAGTGTGGGAAGGGGAAGAGGCACGGCGAAACACTGCCCTCCTGGGGGGCTGGTCCCATTTTTGTACTGTCCAAGACGCAAAGTACCGTCTCGTCGCCGGCCGCTTGCTGCACTCCTACCGCCATTGGCCTTTACTAGCCCAGCGAGCGGCCAAACATGCCCGCAGCACCATATGGTTCGGCGCATTGGACGCTACTCGGCCTATTCGCCATCGCCTCGATTTACGGCGAGAGCAGACCCCTGACTCAGCCAAAACTAGACTTCCAGACGAAGACAGCGCGAGCGTCACTTAGGAATCATGCCGCGACCGTACATCACTGCTTTGATTGACACGTTTAACCACCAGCGCTTTATCGAACGCGCTGTCTCCAGTGCGCTGGAGCAGGATTTTCCTCCTACTGAAATGGAAATTCTCGTCGTGGATGATGGCTCTACCGATACCACGCCTGAAATTCTTGCTCGTTTTGCGCCACTTGTTAGGCTGCTCCACAAGCCCAATGGTGGTCAGGCCTCCGCGTTTAATTTCGCCATTCCTGAAGCGCGCGGAGAAGTCATTGCATTTCTTGACGGCGATGATTGGTGGGCACCTAAGAAGTTAATGCACGTGGCTGCGGCGATGCGTCCCGAACCTCGAATAGGCCTGCTGGGGCACGGTATCACCGAAGTCCACGACCGCATCCACGGCAAGATGCACGACGACAATAGCGATATTCGGACCATTCAAGGCGACTTCGCTTTCGATGAACATGAAGAATCTCACCTCCTTAGGGAGGGATTCCGTTTCCGCGCCGACACGCTTGAAGGCGCGCGCCTTTTTCGTCTGCGCAAGAGTTTTCTAGGAGCCAGCCGAATGGCGCTTCGCTCTGATCTCGCACGCACGTTGCTGCCGGTTCCGGAATCCCTGATTGTGGAAGCTGATGAATATCTCTTTACTCTGGCCGCCGTCGCCTCAGAGGCGCTCATCCTCCCCGAGGCGCTCACGTTCTACCGGCTGCACGGCGAGAATATGTATCAGACAGATAATTTCGATGCGTTGGGATTTCGGCGCAAGCAAGCGGTCCTGGCATCTCTCGCGAGCACATTGCGGCGGAAACTTTTAGCGGACGGATTATCCGAAGATGTCACACACATACTTACAACCGTGATTCAGGTCGAGGCAGATCAACTCCGGCTCATGGTCGACGGTGGATGGCCGTTGGAAACCGCGCGCACCGAATGGCGGCTTTTCCGCATCATGTGCGAACATCCCTCTGCAGCACACGTTTTCTTCAAATTAGCCAGCCTGATTCCCGCGCTATTGCTGCCGCCTCGAACCTACTATAGTGCCCGCCAGCGCCTTGTTCGCAACGCCACATATCTCCAGGCTCGCCGGCGTTGGCTTCCCATTCCGGTTCTTCCCCACGTCCGGCGTGCGCGGAGCAGTCGCGCATGAGTCTTGGCAGTCAATATGATATCTGGCATCGGCGCGTTTACGAATCTGATCCCGGTCATGCAGATGAGTCCAGCCCCTGGTACAGATTGGTTCTCGAATATCTTGAGCCCGTGGCAGGAAAGTACATTCTCGAAATCGCTTGCGGACGCGGTGGCTTTTCACGTTTCCTGGCCAACCGCGGAGCTCGCGTTACCGGCTCTGATTTTTCGCATGCCGCACTCACCATCGCCAGTGGCAAAGCAGAAGACATTGCTCCATACGCGCAACCGCCGAATTTCGTCCAAGCTGACGCTCACCAACTACCCTATCGCGATGGCGCGTTCGACGTAATTATTTCCTGCGAAACAATCGAGCATTTGATCAATCCCGCTGTCGCGCTTAGTGAAATGGCGCGCGTTTGCCGTCCTGGCGGGGCCCTGTACCTCACCACCCCAAACTACCTCAACGCTACCGGCATTTATATTCTCTATACCCTCATGAGACGTAGTGGCGAACTGCCAGGCGACCGCGCGCCCAATACCGACCAGCCGCTCGACCGGCGCTATCTATTCTTTCAAGTTCGCAAAATGCTCGCCGATGCGGGTTGGACGATCTCGTATAGCGATGGAACCGTGCATCAATTCTCCGTAATTCCACGTCATGACCCATTGCAAGCGCCGATGCTTGAATCCTGGCGCTTTTTGCGCCGCGCGCTAAGTCCGTTTGCGTTTCACTATTTTCTTCTCGCGCGGTTGCGCACAGATCCCTCGTGAACATCCTCATCGCATCATGGACGCCGCGCCGTCGTGAAGGCGGCGTCGCCGGGGTTATATGGAATCTGAAGGATGCCCTTGAATTGCATGGCCACCATGTGGATTGCTGGTTTCTGGAAGATATCCTGCCCTCGCCTGTTCGTCCGGCGCGTTTTGAATCCACGGTTTTCGCGTGGCGGCTGGCTCGTCGTGTTTGGCGAGACCGGGCGCGCTACGATGTTGTCAACTTGCACGCTCCCACCGGCTTTTTCTACGGTCTGTTGCGCCGTACTCTTTGGCGTAGCGGTCCGCCTTACGTTATGACCATGCATGGGCTCGAGGAGCGCCGTGCCCACGCCATGCGCCGCGAGGTGCGCAAAAGCCGGGCGTGGCATTTTGGTTGGAAGAACCGCATGTGGCATCGCATTCATCACCTGCCTCAATTCAGCATAGCCATCCGTACGGCTGACCAGGCCATCGTCCTTAATCGCGAGGCGTGGAGCTATCTTCAACTCGGATACGGGCGCGATGCCGCTGATGTTTCCTATATTCCCAACGGGGTTGAAGAGCGGTTTTTTCTGCCGCGTGAATATCCCTGCGCAGTCACTCCCCGTCTTCTTTTCGCTGGTTCATGGCTCGATCACAAGGGAATCTTCTATCTGCGCGACGCGATGATTATTCTGGCGCAACGGCTGCCGGATGTCTCCCTCACGATTGCTGGATGTTCCGCCACAGAGCAAACCGTGCGCGACTTTTTCCCCACTGAAATTCAATCCTGCATCAGCGTGCTGCCGTTCGTAAAAGCCTCGGAGATGCCTGCTCTTTATGCTGGCCATGATATTTTCGTTTTTCCGTCATTGATGGAGGGTCTCCCTCTGGTCCTCCTTGAAGCCATGGCAACTGGCATGCCCGTCGTAACCACTGAAACGTGCGGCATGGCCGATGTGGTTCAGGATGGCGTAAACGGTTTGACTGTCGCACCCGCCGATGCGGAGGCTGTCGCTGAAAGCATCATACGCCTCGCTCAGTCAGTAGACCTTCGCAGCCAGCTTGGTCGCACGGCACAGAATGATATGCGCCGTTACACCTGGGATCGCATCGCCGAACGTGTGCAGCGCGTGTTCATATCCGCCGTTCAGACCCAATCGCACGCGCAAGGGATCGCCGCTCATATTGAGAAGGAGCTTCGCCGCTAGGATGTTCAGCCTCGGCATCAACTATTCCCAAATGCATGATTCCGCGGTGGCTTTGCTGCGCGATGGAGAGATTATTTTTGCGATTGCCGAAGAGCGTCTGAGCCGCGTGAAGCACGACGCCAGCTTTCCCTATCGCTCGATACAAGCTGCACTGGATTTCGCTGGCATACACTCCGCCGATCTAGATTTCGTTTGTTACGGCTGGCAACCCGCAGGCGATGTGTTTCGCCACGATCTTGCCTGCTATCTCCGCGGACGTATGCCAGCCAATTATCCCAATGTGCTCAATTCCACCCGTCATTTCGCGAGTATGTGGCACCAGCAAAATGGTCACCGTCGCTTCGAGCATCACTTCGGCGCCACTCGCGCTCGCGTTCTTTTCATAGAACATCACCTGGCCCATGCGATCAGCGCCTATGCGCTTTCCGGTTTTGACGACGCCGCCGTGCTCGTAATTGACGGGCGCGGTGCGTGGGAAGCCACTTCTCTATGGCACGGGCACGAAGGCAGACTCGAGCATCTGGAAACAATTAATTGGCCAAACTCGCTAGGTATGTTTTATGCGGAGATGACCCAGTTTCTCGGTTTCAAGAAATATAGCGATGAATGGAAAGTGATGGGGCTCGCGCCTTACGGCAAGCCTGGTGTGGACCTGAGCGAATTCATCCAGATTTCCTCTGGCTCCTCACAAGAACCCGCCACAAATGGCGTGTATTATCGAATCAATTCGAAGGCGCTCCTGGGCAATGTCCGCGGGGCGCCCCGCATCACCGCCAAACTGGGTCCCCCTCGCGAATCCGAAAGCGAAATCACATCGCGTCATCACGATATTGCCTTCGCAGTACAGGATGCCTGTGAACGTGCCATGATCGCCCTTGCGCGTCGAGCCACCGGTCTCGCCCATTCCCGCAATCTGTGCCTCGCCGGCGGCGTCGCGTTAAATTCCAAGGCCAACGGCAAGATTTTAGCCTCCGGCATTTGTGACGGCATCTTCATTCAGCCCGCTGCCGGCGATGACGGAGTGGCCATCGGCGCGGCTCTTGCTCCCATGCTTGATGGCAATCGTCCTCTTCTTCTCCAGCAAATGCGCCATGTCTACCTCGGCAATGAAATCTCCGATGATCAGATTGAGTCCGTACTGCACACCTGCAAGGTTCGCTTCACCCGCCTTGACGATCCGCCCGCCAGCGCCGCCGAAATGATCGCTTCGGGCAAGATCCTCGGCTGGTTTCAAGGACGCATGGAGTTTGGGCCGCGTTCGCTGGGCAATCGCTCGATTCTCGCTGATCCTCGCGATCCCGAAATGAAAGACCGCGTGAACAAAGCCGTGAAGTTTCGCGAATCGTGGAGGCCTTTTGCGCCAGCCGTCCTTGCCGAGGCTGCGCACGAATACTTCGAAACGGCTCACCATTCGCCCTTCATGATTCTTACCGCTCAGGTGCGCCCAGAAAAACGCGCTAGAATTCCCGCCGTCACCCATGTGGACGGCAGCGCGCGCCCCCAGACTGTTGAAGCCAGCGTCAACCCGCTCTTCCACCGTCTTACTAGCGAATTCCACCGCCGAACTGGAGTACCCGTAGTGATGAATACCTCCTTCAATCTACGAGGTGAGCCCATTGTCTGCTCTGTTCCCGATGCGCTGCGCACGTTTTTCACTTCCGGCATGGACGCGCTGATTATCGGCAGCTTTCTTATCGACAAATAGCGCCCGGACGCCGACTTTCGCTACACTCCCTCCTTCCTCCTTCTCAACCAATGATTGCTCTTCTCGGCAAACGCGACCAGCCCACCGACGCGCTCCGCGATTATTGCGCGCATTTAGCCGCCGCTCTTGCTCGACGAAATGTTTCCTTGCACGTGGCGGATTTTGAATGGGATCGCCAAGCGTGGCCCCGGGCTTTCGCCAGGCTTCTACGCCAATCCCACGATTGGCGTGGGGAGTGGGTGGTCGTGCACTATACGGCGCTCGCATGGTCTTCCCGCGGTTTTCCATGGCGCTTTCCTCGAGTACTTCGAACGCTGCGTCGCGCAGGCGCTCGCGTCGCCGTTGTCTTTCACGATTCGATTCCTGCCACAGGCACCCGCGGGCGAGATCGGGTCCGCGCTGCAATTCAACTGTCCGTGATGCGTAGTGCGTACTCCCTCGCCGAGCGAGCAATTTTTCCCTTACCGCTCGATCAGATTTCCTGGCTTCCTAAAGCCACTTCCAAGGCCACGTTCATCCCTATCGGCTCGAATATTTTGCCAGCCAATAGTCGGCCCGGCGCTGGCCCAATCGGCACGACCACTTCCGGCGATCATCCATGCGTGCTCGACCCATTCGTTACCGGCTTTAGGGCGTATCCTCGCGACGAAATCCGCAGTCGGGTCGCTGTCTTCGGGGTGACCGGCAGCGGCCGTACTTCGCGCGAAGTGCAGGACATTGCCGCCGCTCTACTTGAGGTTCGCCGGCGCGTTGGGCCTGTCTCGTTGCTCGTGATGGGACGCGGCGCGGAAGCGGCTCGCTCCGCTTTGCAAACCGCACTGGCCGGTAGCGGCGTGGAAGTGGAAATCTTCGGCGTACTTCCCGCGATTGATGTCGCGCAAAAATTAGCTGAATGCGATGCGATGCTCTTCGTTCGCGGCGAACTTTCTCCCCAGCGCGGCAGTGCCTTGGCTGCTGTCGCGTGCGGCCTTCCACTGGTCGGTTATCGCGGCCCTGGCACGGTGTTTCCAATAACCGAGGCAGGCGTCGAACTTGCTCCCATCAACGACCGCTCTGCTCTCGCTGAAGCGCTCTGTCGCATGTTACAACACGACGCGCATCGTCTCTCGCTTCGCGAAAATAGTCGCCTCGCCTACACCCAACATTTTTCGTGGGATGTTATTACAAAGCGCTATATAGAGGTGCTTGGATTGTGACCACGCCGCCAATTTTATTCACATCCGCCGTCACTACGACTCCGCGTTATCGCCTTCTGCTCGTCTTGTCCCACCCCGTCCAGTACGTGGCCCCACTGCTACGCCTTATGGCCTCGCACCCATGCCTGGAAATTCTAGTCGCCTATTCGAATCTGCGAGGCGCCACACTCGCGCACGATCCGGGCTTCGGCGTCGAAGTCCAATGGGATGTTCCAGTGGTGGAAGGCTATCCGTGGGTTGCGCTTCATCAGTCAGGGGAGGACACCACAGCAGCGCCGCCGATAACATATCGGGCTTTGCCAGACCTGCTTCGCACAGGCAATTTCGATGCTGTGTATGTCGGCGGCTACTATTTTCGCGATGCCTGGCGCGCCTTTTTACTCGCTCGCCGATATGATATTCCGCTTCTGCTAAGCACCGATGCGCACAGCCTGGACAGCTGGCGCGTGCAATCTCCGCCGCGCCGCGCGCTTAAGAGAATGCTTCTGCGGCAAATCTACCGTCGCGCCGCTCGCGTCCTGGCCGGTTCCAGCGGCACGGTCACTTTTCTGGAATCGCTCGGCGTCCCGCGCGAACACATATTGCTGGCCGGGAACATGGTGAATAACGACTGGTGGATCGCTCGTGCATCAAAAGTGGATCGCCGCGCCGTGCGCCAATCCTGGAATATTCCCGAAGAGGCTGCTATCGCATTGTTTTGCGGGAAGCTGCAACCGTGGAAGCGCCCACTAGATGCGCTGGAGGCTTTCGCCCGCATGAATCTCCGAAATGCCTTTCTAGTCTTCGCGGGGGACGGCCCGATGTTAGCCGAGCTACAGGTGCGCGCGGGCCATCTGGGCGTCGCCGAAAGGGTTCGCTGGCTCGGCTTCATCAATCAGTCGCAATTGCCCGCTGTTTACACGGCTTGCGATCTGCTCCTGCTGCCGTCGTCTTACGAGCCATTCGGTTTGGTGGTCAATGAGGCGATGCTGTGCGGGTGCCCAGCCATCATCAGCGACCAGGTAGGCGCAAAGTTTGACCTGCTAAGCGATTCGCAAACCGGCTTCGTCTATCCTTGCGGCAATATTGAATTATTTTCAGAGCGCTTGCGCTATCTGATCGCGAATTCGCCGGCGCGCCGCCAGATGGCCACCTCTGCGCGCGAACGAATGTCTAAATGGCGGCCTGAGCAAAATGTGGAGGCTTACGTCAAAGCTGTTACCGAAGTCGCCGCCGAGCGCATTCAACACATCTAGCTCTTATCAACCACGATTGTAAACTTCGAGCATTAGCTCTAATAACCTGTCGTTTCGAGGAGCGGTTATGCCTTGCGCGAGAATCTGCTTCTGCCTCTATTCGCACGCGTCGCCAGCGATAGCTAGTGTACTGTCCTACAAATAAATGGCAATAGTATTGCTGGGAATATGGGCATCTCCGGTGCAGAATGGGGGGTGCTTATGGCCATGGGACGACCGAAAGCGGCGTTGGTGTTGAGTCTG